>Ga0315907_10000008_pt1 | contig 291299 bp, 348 predicted proteins | sample LakEriMetagenome_3_FD_203525 | JGI IMG/M metagenome (GOLD analysis project Ga0315907, IMG submission 203525) | Freshwater fungal communities from buoy surface, Lake Erie, Ohio, United States - Buoy 12 MA123 | ecosystem: Environmental > Aquatic > Freshwater > Lake > Lake biofilm | place: USA...
ATTCAGTGTTAATTTTTAGAATGTATCCTAAGATTAGGCTACTTCAAGCTCATTCACAGTGAGCAAGTTGTTTTGTAGAGCAGCTACTAAATCTTCACTGGTTCCTACTTCGTTAGAAACGTTGCCGTTTACTTGTTTTGATAATTTATTTTAATCGGACTTTACCAAACCGATGCCTGCTTAATCATCTTTACCCTGCGAATCAATTCAAGTTCATCCCCATGTAAAATAATTTCTACAAATATAGTGAGTTATATATTAAATGTCAAGCAAAGTTTTTTCTAAAATGGTGATTCGCTATCAGATAAAAGGTAAAAATCAAATTCTAGGACCGGCTGACCTTTTGTAGTCTCATATAGCTCAACTTCAGATTCATACTGTGGTAATATTTGTTTTTTTACTTTATTAATAACAGTATCCATTATTTTAATAATATTACTCATTTTCTCTCTTTTCTTTAAGTATATTCTTATAGAGAGACCATATTTTTCTTCAAATTCAACTTCGCCTACTATACCATATAAAGACAAAATTTTTCTTATTTCGTAGGAGATATTATCTTTCTGATCATCCTCTTCTATTTCTTCTGGTGCATCATCATAAAAATCTCGACCATAAGTTCCATATTTATCATATCTATCTTCATAAGAATCCGCATAATCATCTTCCCAAGGTTCTTTAGACGCCTCAGATATTGATATTTTACTATATTTAATTGTATTAAACTTCATTACTTTAAATTTATTTTAATATATTGATTATCAAATGTGACATCTGGGTCCATTTTATGTTTTGTAAGTAGTCTGCTTATTATTTTTAGCTCTTCAAAAACCAATTCTAAATCTGGTTCTATTTCTATTTTAATTATAGCATCTCCAAAATCATTGACCATTCTAACTTCTAAATTAAATACATTTGCCTTTAATTCAGCTAAGAATCCTTTATACTTCCTTAAAATTTCTTCATCAAAGCCTACTTTTTTAACAGTTGGAAGTTCTTCCCAATTTGCAGATAGACAGGCTTTTGCTAATCTTTCAAGGTATGAAATATTTTGACACTCTTTTGTTGTGTGTTCACTGAAATAACCAACAGATACATTTGTACATTCTGGTATATCATCAATAAATGAAGCCGAATCAGTATAAATACCAGTTGGGTCGAGTGATAAACTAAGTCCTGACTTATTTAATTCGTCAGCTAAAGCTTGCGCAAATTCGTCTGAACAGGATTGTCTATAAGATTGTTTAGTGATCACTGAAAAGTAGTTTCTTCTATCAAACGAAACACATCTTTTAACATCTTTTAAGTGAGTGTATTTATCAAAAGCAGCTGCCAATTTATAAGAACCTATACCACCTCTTTCTTCACCTATAAAAAAGTAATAAATACCCGGTATGTTATGAGCCATCATGTAGAGCATAACAGTAACACCTGCTTTATCATCAGCTCCTAAAATACTAGTTCCGTCAGTCATAATTATCTCATCTCCATCTCTTTCAACACTCACCAAGTTAACATAACTTTTAGTTCTGTCAGCAGTGTCAAGATGTGAAGTAAACATAGTCTGAGATTTACCTATTATTTTGTAGTAATTGCCAAACTCGTCTTTACTAAGATCTTGAGGCATAAACTTCATAACTTCTTCTTCATGACCGTGTGGATAAGTCTGTGTTACTAGTGAGATAAATGTATTTCTTATATCTTTTGGTTCGAATCTAAAAGCTCTTGGTTCAATTTTATTATAAGTGACCTTAGTCTCTGCTTGAGTTTCTTTACCAAGTGCTAGTTTATTGTATTCTTGAATAAATTCCCAAATCTGATGATCGGTGAATGAATTAGGCAAAATTGAATTTATAAATGCCTTAATCTTCATATTTTGTTTATGATCTTTGAAAGTCACCCAAAATCTACTATGTGTTTTAGAAACATCGACCACTTCAATTTTAAAAGGATTCTTTACAAATCTATCACCTTGTGCCTTTAACAGTGCCTCAGCAACTGGTCCGGAAATATTATCTATAATTTCGTGTAAAGTATCTGTATATAAGAATGTAACACTTTCAAAAGACATTTAAATTGTTCTTAATTTTATTATATATTAAATTTCAACTTCGATTTCATCTGCATTGTTGTAATCTACCGAAACTTGACCTTCTTTCATATCACTGGTTTTATTTACAAACTTAATCTTGCAATAAACTACTTTTGTCTTACCAGTAGACTTTGAGTTTTTCGCAGCAATTCTAGCAACTTCTTCAATAATTTCTGGAGTTGGCAAACTTTCTCTACTTTTAATCACAACATGACTTCCAGGAACGCCTTTTGCATGAAACCAAATATCTTCGTCTTGTGACTTAATAGTTGTTAAATAGTCATTTGATTTAGAATCTTTACCAATCAAAACTGTGAAATCACCTACTTTGACGGTTTTAATATTAGGAAACTTATCTTTTTTTGATTCTAAGAAAAGTTGATAATTTTTTATCATGAAGTATATATTATGGACTAAAACTAGATTATCAAACTTCGAATGAAAAAGATATAAAAATAAAAAACCCCTTCTTTCGAAGGGGTTTTCTAATTTTCAAATTATTGATTAGTTCAACAACTGTGCGTTATCAGTTACAACAATAGTCATATATTGCTTCTCTGGGAAGAAACCAACATCTGCGATTGCATATCTAGAACGTAGTAACATTCTTGGTGCAAAAGTAGCTTCAGAAATTACACTGATAGACTGAGCCATCAAGTAAGGAATGAAGATAAGACCTGGTTGATCAGGGTTGTTCTTTCTACCAACAACAATTCTGTTATCATTATACTTCATATAAGGATCAACATAGATAGAAATATCACCAATTTGACCAACAGGGTACAATTGACCTTGACCAGTGATTTTAGATTTAACTGGGTTAATTGTATATCCAGCGATATCCATAAGTGATGCAGCAAGACCTCCGTTTGTTACAGCGAATTGAGCTGGACCAACACGTCCTTCTGTTGCAATGTAGTTAGAAGCATGAACCATCTTAGTGATCAACTTACGTTGAACAGCGTGTGTAGTTTCACCACCAACAACTGCAGATTGAGCATAAACTGTATTCAAGTCGAATATAGAAGATGCAGTTGTTCCGACTACAGTAACACCTAATCCAGTTTGTACTGGCGATGTATTTCTGTTTCTGTCACCAAGTTCAAAAATCTTATTAACAATTTGTCTTGAAATTGTCTGAGACAATTCATTAACAAGAATTGATTCCATCTTCTGAACGATGTCCATACCAGTGTTAGCCTTGATGTCTTCAATTTCAGTTCTTCTAAGTGCAGTTGAAACTTCAACTGTACCTACTTGAATTGACTTAGAAGATACCTTAGGACCGATGATACCTGAATATGTATTATCATCAGTCTGACGACTCATTGGATAATCACCTGATGCAATATTAGATGTCCAGTTAGCTGAAAATCCTGGAAGATGATCTTCGAGTGCAGATACCAAGTCAATAGTAACTGTGCCAGTAAGTGGCTGAGTACCAACAGTCGTAATTTGAGCGGTCATTGACCCAGTTGCATTGAATGTGTTATACTGAGCTTCAAAAGAGTAGTTAGTAAGTGAAGAATATCCACCTGGACCAAATGCATTAACTTGTCTATAGGTCTTAAACATCGGATATCCATCAACTCTTGAGAATCCCAAGAATTCAACTATACCTGCTTTAACTGTTGGTTCTGTTGATGCGATATAAAAAGCTCCAGCTGATGGTGCTCCAGATACCGTAGAAGCGGTTGCAATTGTTGCAAATACTCTACCTCCCTGAATACCACCAGATGTTAATTTATAACCCTGAGTAGTAGTTACATAAGTAGAAACAGTTCCTATAGCAGTTGATAAATTTGTAGCACCTGTAAGTTTGAAAACCTGTGGTCTTGAATTAATACCACTTTCTGTGTTTACATCATCATATTGGAAGTCAATATAAAGAAGATCGATTTTTGGACCAGGTGATGGTTTTACAGCAACTAGGTCAAGACCGATAGTCTGAGCTGCGATTTTCATAGCTACTGGTAAAAGGTTTTGACCAAGATCTCCAGATCCTACACCGTTTGTACCAATTGTGTTACCTAAGTTAAGGTTACCAGGAAGTGCATTTGGAGTTGGAGCAATTACTTGACCCATACCAGCAGTAGTAGCATTAGCGTAAGCGTTTTCGTTAATAGAGTGAAACTCAGCATATTCTGCCATCCAGTCAACTCTTTCACCAGTAACACCCATGTTCTCCAATACAGGAGCCCACTTCTTAACTGCTTTTTGTTTGTCTATTCTAATGTGTGACATATTTTTTTAAATTTTTGTTTTTGTCTACTTTTTTGTAGATTATAAGTTTTTGAATCTCTCCATGATTGCTCCCAATTCTTTTTCAGATATTCTATCTTCTTGAATCATGCTTTCATGTGAAACTAATTTCTTAGTTACAGATTCGTTTTTCTTGAGATTTCTAGTCATCCAGAAGTGATCAACTTGTGAATCAGTTGCCATTACTTCAGATGGGTATAATCTAGCTTGTGATAAGATAGATTTTCTAGCATTCTCATTTAATTGGTTCCAGATTGGCTTGATGTTTTCAGGCATCAATCTGATTACTCTTTCTTCAAGAGATTCGTTTTTAGCAGTTAAAGCCTCAGATATTAATCTCAACACATCAACTTGTGTAAAGAAACTTTTTTCGCTTATGTAAAGTTTAACAGCGTCTTGTTCTTCGTTTGTCAAAGAATAGTAGCTATCAACCTGAGATTTTGTTAAAAACGTTAGGAAATGTAGATCGGATGTTTCAGTAGCTTTACGTTTTTTAGCTTCTTCGATCAATTTATCAATAGATTGTGATAATTCTGAATCAGAATTACCTTCGTATCTTTTTTCTTCTGTCTCACCAGTAGTTTCTTCAGCTTCAGACTGAGTTTCTTCAGATTCTGATTGAGTTTCAGTTTCAGACTGAGTTTCTTCAGCTTCTGATTGAGTCTCTTCAGCTTCATTAGATTCTGCAACTACTAGATGTTCTTCGGTATCATTTGATTCACCTACTTGTGGTGTTTCTTCAGAAGTTGGAGATTCAGCTGAGTCGTTCCAGTTTTCACCTTCACCATACTTATCACCTTCTTCCTCTTCTTCCTCTTCATATGAATTAATACCAACAACATTCAAAAGTGGAAGTCTTTCTTCTTCTTCGTTACTTTCGAACAATTTACCACCATTTAATTTCTCAACAATCAAACTCTGATAAGAAATTGATTTGTCAAGATTTTCTGCGATATAGTCTGAATAAGCAATGTTGTCATCTAAGTTCTCTGCGATATATTCAGAATAAGCGATATTACCTTCCACATGCTCAGCAAGATACTCTGAGTATGCGATAGAATTATCTAAATTCTCTGCCAAATATTCAGCATAAGAAATATTCTTATCTAAATTCTCAGCGATATACTCTGAATATGCGATGTTCTTGTCCAAATTTTCTGCAAGATATTCTGAATATGCGATGTTTTTGTCTAAGTTTTCAGCCAAATATTCAGCATAAGAAATATTCTTATCTAAATTCTCAGCGATATATTCAGCATAAGAAATGTTCTTATCCAAATTTTCTGCGATATATTCAGAATACTCAATATTCTTATCAAGATTTTCTGCAACATACTCAGTATAGTTGATTGCTTTTTCTAAATTTTCAGCCAAGTAATCACTATGTTTAATCAATCTGTCAGCAGTGTTTTTCAAATCTGTGTTTTCATTTACAACTATTTGTACTTTCTCAGCCAAATAATCTAAATATTTTAAAATTTGAGAATTAGTCTCATTCAAATTCTCATAGTATTCAAGTAACTGCTCCAATTTTTTAGGATTTAAATTACCCTTCTTGATAGCGTTACGAACTTCTTTCTTAGTAGAAGCTAACTCATTGACCAAATACTGAGAGTAGTCAGTCAATTGTTGTTTTGTCACCAAATCGTTAGTGTTCATATTAAATAGATCGTTTATTTTTGACTCATCGGACATTTCATATATCCTAAAGTTAGCGTTATTTGAATAATTTAAAGATTCATTAAGTATCTTAACATTCATTTTTGCAGATGCGAATCCAGGATCAGCAACAATATCGTAAGTAAATAATTTTTTAAGTGTTACTGTACCGTCTGACTCAGTTATTCCAGCAGCTCTTGATGATACGAATATTGGACAGTTATCTCCAACTAGAGCCTTAGCTTCTTTTCCCCAATGAGTATTAAGTAATCTAATCTCACCTTCTACTCTGTTATTTTCTTTAACATAATGTGCCTTAGTTACAATGTGAGAAGCTCTTGAAAGTGAAGTATCAAATACATCTGGGTGATCAAACTCACCATATACAACACCCATAGATTCTATTCTCTCATTTAACTCTTGAAGGCAAGGAAGAAATCTGTCAGCAGTATATACTCTTTCATTTCGATTTTTTACATCGAATTCTGTAAAAATACCACCTAAAACAAATTGATCTTCCTTATTGTTACTCTCTGAGATATTCAGAGAATTCATAGAATTCTCAACAATAAGAACTGATTTCATGAAATTTATCTTTTATTTTTATTATATATCGACTTGAAAATTCTAAAAATTATAAAGGTGGATTTTTTATAGGAGGTTATCCAACAAAGTAAGGAGAAGATACTCAAGGGAGTGTATATAATTGTATATATATCTTTAAAATTAGAGGTTTTTTATGATTCTTAATAGAGAGATAACAATAAAAATTTCTGAATCAAATTTTCACTATTTCGAAAATTTAGGATATGATATTTCAATAGGAGACGAAATTATTATTCCAATAGATCTTTTATCAAAGGGTTCTCATCAAAAAATTGACTGTCAGTGCGATGGATGTGGAGTAGTAAAAAAAGTTATTTTTAAAAATTATATAAAATACGGTAACGAGTTTGGAATTTATTATTGTAGAAAATGCTCAGAGTATAAAAGAAAAGAAACTCTACAAAAAAATTATGGAGTTGAATATCCGATTCAGAATAAAAGAATCTACAGAAAAATGAAGCAAACTATTTCTGAAAAAAGAAAAACTTCTGAAGAAGTTTAGACCCTCACATTAAAATTCAAATTCTCCACCTGCCTCTCCCTCACCACCCTCTTCTCCACCTGCCTCTGGAGTCTCTGGAGTTTCAGTCGGTGTTTCGGTAGGAGTTTCAGTCGGTGTCTCTGTGCCCTCAGGCATCTCACTTGGAGTAGCATCAGAAGAACCAGCTCCCGCTGAATCTTTAATCCAATATCTTCTATTTTCTTCTTTTTCTTCTGCAGATAGCCTTAGGACATGGTCAATCAAATATTCAATGTGAAAATAAGGAGTACCATCTGCCTTTTGTATACCTGTATAACTACCAAGTATCTCTATCTTTTTTGCCATGTTTCCAAGTTTCTTCCATTCTTCAAAAAGCTGATTAGATACAAAGTCAATATCAATTTGATTAAGTACTATTTCATCATTTTTTAATTCGGGAAATTCCACGAGCATTTGTAATTTAAGAGGCTTAACGATTAATTCTTTAAAGTTAGCTCTTAATCTATTAACAAAATTACTGAACTTTGCCTCATCTCTTGTCATCTCAGCAGCATCAGTAAAGACATTACCACCACCATTGTCGCCTTCAAATCTTTGCACTGGTATTTTTGAAGCCCTTTTTAAAATATTAAAAAACCATTTTAGAATATCGTCCTCATTAAGATTGTGGCCCTGAGGTGAAACTAGTTCCATATTAGGAGTACCAGCGTCACCTTCTGGAAACCAAATTTGTTTATTATAAGGAAGATGTTTTGTTCCGTTAATTTGAAGAGTACCTAGTGTATCATCCCATTCAACCTCTTCAGAATAATCGTTTATAAGTTGGCCAATTTGTTCCTCAGCTCTCTGTCTTGAAAGACCTTTTACAGGAATTGTAAATTTTTGATAAACAGTTGCGTTAATTATGTTAAACATAATTTTAGTCTGCTCAATAATTTTAAGTTGATTATACGGTTTAATCAAACCTTCAACATAAGATGTTTCTGAATAGTCATTTTGAGTTGTATATGAGATAAAAATAATTTGTGAGTCTAAGAAAATTCTTCTAAGTTGAGGATCTTCTGGATATTGAATCCACAAATTTCCTATAGAAGGCTCAAATGCTGGAACTAAAGTTTCTGGTCTTAGACGATTAAAGTGTACAATATTTTTATTTTTATCATCCCATACAATTTCCATAGCAACATAACCATCAATCAAAAAATCTTTCATCAAATTCCAAGCAGTAACAGAATCTGAAAATCCATATCTATTATAAATTTTTTCGAAAGATTCTTGATACTTATCCCTGATATCTTGTGAAAGGTCGGTAGATAAGTTTTTAGGACTACAAAAATCTTTTTCTGAATAGATTACCGCCTCATCACAAACTGTAGAAACAAAATCTCTTATTTCGTCTTTGATCGAGTACTCTCTTAAAATTCTTCTTTTATCAGAATATGATCTATCTAGATAAGGTATTGACTTCCTGTTAAGAACTGATGCTACAGCTCTTTTACTAAAAAAGTCATACATAGAATTACCTTGTTGAGAATATGGGTCTTCGTTTATACCGATACCTACTTGATTTCTCATAATCATATCGTCATAGTTCATACCCCATGATGAAAGATTTCTAAGTATTCTACTAAAGAGTCCTCTATTTTCTATAGCTGAATTAAGGTATTGTACATTACTGCCTTGATTTAGAGGATTATATGTTGATGCCATTAAAAATTTTAAAAATTTTGAAATATATATTAATTAAAACTGCTTCTAAGTAGTTTCGATTATATATTAAAAAAAGAGTCCGATATTATCGGACTCTTTGGATTAAATTCCAACTTCTGAACCAACACAGATTGTTTTTATCATAACATCACAAATTTCATATGGATTTGCGTTTGATGCTGGTCTTCTGTCTTCTAGATATCCCGGAGTTGTTTCATCAGTAACTGAGAAAGGAATTCTAATTGACGCGGTTCTATCACCAATTCCATATTTAAATTGATTTATAGAGCATGTTTCATTAGTACCAGTTAGTCTAAGTTCATTTCCAACTCCATAAACTTTAATATGGTTCTCTACTGATTTACCTAGTTTCTCACAAGCTTCAACAATTAGTTTTTTCTTTTCTTTGAAGTTTTTTCTCATATCTGATGTTGAAAAGTTGACATGCATTCCACTTCCATTCCAGTCGTTTCCTTGATAAGGTTTAGGGTGAAACTCAATAGAATAATCAAATTCTTCTGATAATCTTTCTAAAATATATCTTGAAATCCAAAGTTGATCCGAACCATCAAGTGCTTTCACCGGACCGATTTGATATTCCCATTGTCCAAGCATTACCTCAGCATTAATTCCAGTAAAATTCAAACCTGCGTTTATACAATACTCAGCGTGTTTTTCGACAAATTTTCTACCAGACACATTATTACCACCAACTCCACAATAATAGTCACCTTGTGGTCTTGGAAACCCATCTTTAGGCCATCCAAGTGGTTTTCCGGTTTTATTATCATAAATTATGTACTCTTGCTCAAAACCATAGAGTGTTTCTTCATCAGACTCTTCTACAGTCTCAGAAAGAGTGTATCGCTTGTTAGTAGAGTGAGGAGTCATATCTGTATTATACACTTCACACATTACGAAGTAGCCATTTTCCCTGAATGGATCTTTAAACTTATTTACAGGAACAAGAACCATTTCTGATTTAGAAGTCTCAGCTTGTGAAGTAGATGATCCATCAAAACCCCAATTTGATAATTTCAATTTATCTTCATTTTTAACTTCTACGATCTTAGTCTTCGATCTTAGTCTTTGTGGGTAATTACCGTCTAACCAGATATATTCAAGAAAAATTGTTTTCATTTAGTAATATAATTTTTTAATTATATAAACTTTAAATTTATTTGTTCATGAATTTATTTAAACTATTTTGAAGTCTTTTTATATGTGATTCTAATTGTTCATACTTCTCTGATATTGCACCAGTAACATCGTAAAATTCAGACAATATAGCTGACATCATTTCTTCGTGTCTTTCTTTTCTTGTTTCTAACTTCTTAGTCCATATTTCCATAAGTTTATTCGGATCATATGTATTTTTAGGATGTGATGAATATAAAAATCTTGGTAATAGTTCTAAATTAATTTGATGAACTAAATTCAATTGTATAGCGTTGTATTCAACTATTGAATATTCAAATCCGAATTTTAGTAATTCTCTATAAACTCCCTGAAAATCTACCTCTAAACTATCATCGTCTTTAAAATTCCTCTCTATAATAAATTTATCAAAAATACCAGCTCTTATTTCAAGTGGTATGAAATTGAAATTCAATGCAAGAATAATTTTCAAGTCTCTAATTTGTTTAAATCCCACAACAAAAACCGGTGAGTATTTCATCCAATTTGAAGGATCTTGATAGTGAAAAAAATAAAATCTACCAGTAGTTATATCAGAAATAGAGATTGCAGTGCACATATCATCAGATTTTGAATACTTATCAACCATAAAAATCACATTACTCTTATAAAAATCTACTATATTTTTACCAAAAACTTTCTGATTAAGTTTTATCCTTTCTTGTAGAGCACCCATGTCAATATATATTAGGATGTTAAACAGTGCACCCAAAAATAGTAACTACCATCAAGGAAATTTCATTCCAACACACACTCAAAAAGTCTTAAAATTAAATTCTCAAGGTGGTGTTTATTATAGAAGTTCTTGGGAATTGAAAATAATGACTTGGTTAGATGCTAATGATAAAATAGTTAAGTGGGGCTCAGAGTGTATCACAATTCCATATCAATTAACCCATTATGATAAAGGTGATATCAGAATTAAAAGTCACAATTATTATCCAGACTTTTATTATGAAATAGAACAAGGAGAGGGAATTACTAAAAAGGTAATTGCTGAAGTGAAACCGATGAAAGAATATAAAATGGTTTTGAGTCTACAAGAAAAAAAACTTCAAGTACCTGATTCTAAAAGTTCGATAAAGAAATTAAAAAATTTTGAGTACGATCTAAAAATGGCTCAAAAAAACAGTGAGAAATGGAAAACGATGATTAAATACTGTGAAAAAAAAGGATGGAATTTTATAATCATAACTGAAGATCACCTTAAAAGATTCAACCTCTAATAAGACAAAGTGTACACATTTTAATGATACAATAAAGAATATCCCTTCTCATATTAAATGGATCTAAAAAGAACCATCTAACCACTAATAGAAGTGATAGAGTAGCTCCTAACCAGAAATTTGTAAAAAATAAAAATACTACCCATCCGAAGTATAATATCATCGATGCGAAATAAACCGAATCGAGGATAACTAGTAATCTATTTGTATAATTTCTATTTTTAACATCAGTCAAAAGACGATTCCTAGAAAAAATATAATAAATAGTAACTAAAAAGAAGTAAAAGTTCATGTATTTGGTTTAAATATAATTTCTTCTAGTGAAATCAAGTTATTTTTTTCAATTTCAGTAAGTCTTAAATTTTTACTATCTAATAATTTTGAGTATAGATTGTCGGAAACAAATGCCTCGACCGTTGTTCCTACTATTCTCTCATAACTACTAGGAATTTTAGGAGTTCTTGAGTCATAAACACCTTTCAAATATGAATCTCTTTCACTTTCAGAGACATGTATCGAGCAACCATCTTGTAATATTATTCCATTTCTAGAGGACTCTTCCCATAATTGTAAAACACACTTATTCATAAATTAACAATTTTCAAACTAATATACAAAAAAAATTACTATTTGTTTGATTGAAAATACTTCAAATCATACTCAACCATTTCTCTACAAAGCTCCTCTACTTCATACTTTGGTCTCCAACCAAGTACTTCATACGCTTTAGTTGAATCTCCTATAAGTAGATCAACTTCGGTAGGTCTAAAATACCTCTCATCAACTGAAACTAGAACTTTACCTGTTTTTCTATCAACACCGACCTCGTCAATTCCAGATCCTTGCCAATCAATATCTATATTTACAAATTTGAAAGCCATAGTAGTAAAATCTCTAACTGATATTTTTTTACCAGTAGATAAAACAAAGTCGTCAGGATTTGAATGTTGCATCATAAGCCACATACCTTCAACATAATCCTTTGAGTGGCCCCAATCTCTCTCAGCTGAAAGATTTCCAAGTAGCAATCTATCTTCAAGTCCTAATTTTATTTTAGCAACAGCTTGTGTGATTTTTTTTGTTACAAATGTCTCTCCTCTTAGTGGAGACTCATGATTAAATAGTATGCCGCTACAAGCAAAAATTCCATAAGCTTCTCTGTAATTTACAGTAATCCAATGTGAGTATAATTTTGCCACCCCGTAAGGACTTCTAGGATAGAATGGTGTAGTTTCTTTTTGAGGGATTTCTTGTACCAAACCAAACATTTCACTAGTTGAGGCTTGATAAAACTTAGTCTTTTTTTCAAGTCCCAAAATTCTTATTGCCTCTAAAATTCTAAGGGTTCCAATAGCATCAGCGTTTGCAGTATATTCGGGAGTTTCAAAAGATACCTTAACGTGTGATTGTGCGGCGAGATTATAAATTTCATCTGGTTGAACTTCTTGAATAATTCTAATCAGGTTAGTTGAATCAGTGAGATCTCCATAATGTAAGAAAAATGACTCTCTCTGTGTCTCATAAAGATGGTCTATTCTTGATGTATTAAAAGAGGAACTTCTTCTTTTAATTCCATGAACAATATAATTTTTAGACAATAGTAACTCAGCTAAGTATTTACCATCTTGTCCCGTGATTCCAGTGATAAGTGCAATTTTTTTCATAATTTTTATACATCTAAGACTTAAAATGTTTTAAAAAATTTATATATATCAGTAAATCAATAAATTTTACCATGTGTTATACAAGAGAACAAATTGAGAAAGCAGTGAAAAATAAAGGATATGTTTGGTTCGAGGATGAATCAAATAAATCTTATGATGTCAATATAGTCGGAGTTAGAAATAACCAATCACAAGTATCTGATAAGGTTACTAATGTATTCGATGATTGTTTAACCATAACTTTTAAAGATGAGTCAGGTAAATGGCAGTTCTATTGTTGGAATGCAACTACTGATCCTGGAAAAAAAGGTGTGCAACAATTTACAAATAAAAAAGGCGTAGCTAGATTAGTACCAAATCAATACAGAAGTGTTTACCAAATTGATAAACATCAATCTAAATACTGGGCATTATGTCAAAGAAACGGTGAAGTTAGTGTGTGGAGAGATAAAAATAAAGACTTAGTATTTGAAGAGAAAGTGGTCGATACTGGTTATTTTGGAATCAATATTCATAAGGCTGGTCAAGATACAACTTGGGTAGAAAATTGGAGTGAAGGGTGTCAAGTATTTAAAAGAGTTAAAGACTTTGATCAATTTATGTTAATTTGTAAAAAAGCCTCTAAAATACATGGGAATAAATTTACCTACACTCTAATTGAATCAACTGATATAGTTTGATTTTGAGTGTCATTTTTTCGATAGATCCACTTTTTAAGTCCGCATCCCCAGATTCTCCAGTATTTAAGATTCTGTAATATTTCATTTTCTGATAAATTTGAGTCATGTCCCATTTTAACAAGTCTCTTTTTGTTAAAATTAAATCTATGTTTTCTAACCCCATCGACAACTCTCCAGTAATTAACTTGAGTGTCGTGCACAAATTTGAATCCTAATTTATCATACATATCACCTGTAAAAATAGAAGAGTCACTAAAAGATTCTATAATTGAATATTCATAATTATTAATATAATACTTAAAAAGCTTTGAAGAGGCTCCGACTACTGATAAATTTATTCTATTACAAAATCTAACTAATTCTGTATCTTTTCTTTTCTTTCCAAATGTCATTAGACTGACTAATTCGTCTTGATAGAATAGACCTAGATTTATACTTGAATTACTGTATCCTTGTATATGATTTTGATTTAAAAATTCTCTAACTATTTTCGGACTTTTAACAACTCTAATTTCACACTGTCTGGCATAGATTTTATTACTAATTTTAGAAATTCTATTTAAAATAATTGACTTAATTATTTCCTTTTTATATACCCAATCATCTTCCCATATATGTACAAGCGATATTCCTCTTTTATTACACTCTTTTGTCTTATTTAAATGATAATATTTATCTTTATAAATTTCAGAATGCCAATAAACACCGTTAAATTCAAAAGCTAAATTTAAACTTGGTATAAAAACATCAAGAGACATTGGTGGTATTATTTCATAAGAATTAGATATAAATTCGACACCACATTCTTTCAAAAATTGACTTAGTTCAATTTCTCTACCTGAAACCAACTGGTCTACTGGGTTACAGTTTGTACAAATGATGTTATTATTTCTAGTTCTATCATTTAATGTTCCAATAAAAATTGTAAATTCAGAACTACAAACTTTATGAAATATTTTAAAATTTCTATCAATTGTGTAATCTAAAACCTCATATTCATCAGAGAGTGAACTTCTAAACTTTTCTATTGAATTTAATTGTTTGAATTTAATTTCTGAGATCTGTTTTTTTATTTCTTCTGACTTTGACACATTATCCACACCATACTTATGTAAACAGGTTTTTTTGTACTTATTTTTATACTCCTCAGTTTTTGAGTAGTGTTCAACTCCATATTTTTTTAAAACGGATTCTTTCAAGATGTTTTTTACTACATCTGACTTCATTGGATTATCAACTCCGTACTTTTCAATATTCGTACTTTTAGACTTTATCCCTTTACAAGAAACACAAAAGTAAGATTCTTTAAATCCTTGAGTATAAGAATAGTAGAATCTAAATTCCATAGAAATTATAGATTCACAATTATCACATTTACAGTCTATTTTTACTGGTGAACCCGGTGTTAAGTGAGTTGTTAGAACTTCACACTCTTTACCAACCTCTATATCATATCCTAATTTTTTATAAAAAGACAAATTTCTTGGATGACCCTTTACAATTATGGATTCGTTTACAATCATGTATGTATATATTATAAACCTTTAGCTACTATTCTTTACAAGGAATGTAGACCCTGTCCGTCATTTGATCCCTCAATAGATATCAATTTGATTAAATTTTCGTTATCTCCCTTCTTTTTGTAGATTTCGTTAAATCCCTTGGCGATTCCTCTTTTAAATACTTCAGTAAAATAAGCAAAAGCATTAACTGATTTTTCTTCATTAAAATTATACCAATTCTGGAACATATCTAAAAGACCAGATTGATAACAATCATTTTTATCATCATTAGACCAATAACGCATTTTTTTAATAGTTTCTTTGGCTAATATTTCCAACATTTTTTCAGCTTTTCTAGTAAGTCTACCCTGAGCTTTTGAGACGATCATCTCCACATAGAGATCTTTATTATTTAAGTAAATGGCTTTTAATTTTTTTTTCTAATAAAATTAAATAAATTTTATTTAACGCCTCATTTAAAATTAATTTTAGCTATTTTGAAGAGATTTTCTCTTAGAAGCTATTTACAAATTTTATATAATTTTAAGTCTAAAAGTTTTGAAAATAAAAAATCCTCAAAATTTGAGGATTTTTTATTTTTTTTATTTTTAAAAATTAAAGTTTAATTCTTTCATTATATTGAAGTTCCTTTACAGCTTGTAATTCTACTGATAAAGAATCTTCTCTTTTCTTCAAATTACCCAAAGCTTGAACTAATACTTCGGATTCACCAATCATTTTGATTGATCCTTCGACTTTAGAAATATTGAATTGAACATCTTCTAATTTTAGAGTTATTTCTCTTTCTTTATCTTCAAGTCTTCTTTTAGTTACAAGTTCTTTTGAAAGTTTATTTTCATAAAAATAAGTCAAATCATAGTTCAATTCATTTCTAACCTCATTTACTAATTCTATTGCTGAATCGTATTTAAAGAATGAATTGCCATATCTTTCATCACAACGATAAACGAATGTATTGCTCTTAAAATTAAATGCAAATACTTCTAAAGTAGGATTAATCAAGTTAGATATTCTCTTAACAACATCAAGTTCAACAAAAGAATCTAAATTCTTAGAAACTTCTACCAAAAGTGGATAAAAATTCTTATTAACAATAGGAATTACTGGAGATGAGAATAAATTTTCAAGAGTTGTTTCTTCATTTAATTCATCATCATTAATAAATATTCCTCCTTTCGAAGTAACAGAAAGACCTACAGTTAAGTATTCGGAAATTCTAAAATCAATTCTGCTTTCATTTATTGTGCAAAATTGAAGAGCTGTTTGTAGAGATCTAAGTGTACGAAGTCTTTCTTCGTCTTTTACATTATTTTCTAAAAGTGTTTTTTCAATATTCTCATCTGTCAATAAAAACCAAGAATCTTTGATGAAACAAAGGTGACCTTCTTCAACTTGTTCAACAATTGTATAAACAGATTCGCCTTTACCACCACTCAAAAGATTGGTTTTTTGCTCAGGTGACTTAGATAAATTGTGAACAAATACTTTTATCTCTGGTACCCAATCATAAACAGCTAGCTCATTCAAAATTTTAGCCATTCTATCTTGATCTGTTTCAAGATTAATTGTTTGTAGTAAAACATTAATTGGTTGACGATACAACTCACCTTGATTTTTAGAATTAAGGACATTATATAAATTCTTCAATTCATAAAGAAGTTCATAATTTTTAATATCATCATTTAAACTTTCTAAAAAAGTTTTAACTTGTTTATCATAAGTGAAAGGCTTTAGTTTTTCATTTAGTGAATTAATTATCTGCTTTTCTGATAACTCGTTAGTATAATTAAGGTGACCTTCAATAACATATTCAACGTCTGATTGTTCGAAAGACAATGATTTCTTGAAGTTAAACAGCTCAAGTTTAAGATTCTTCATACTTTTTGTATTTTATTTTTTATATAAACTATATATTACAATTAAAAACTCTTTTTTTTCTTTTTTATTTATTTGGTGACGACGGATCATTTGTTTGTAATCCGGTACCAACTTTCATACTCAAAGGCTGTAGGTTTCCAAACCACCTTGTTCTATATGGTTGAATAACTGATCCATCAGGCTCTTGTTGTATAACTATTTGTAAATTTTCAACATCTCCAGAAGAAGGATTACTTAACACAACTTCAAATGTTTCATTATTTACACCCTCTATAAAGGTACCATTAGGTATAAAATTCGGTATAGAATTAAATTGTTGACCCACTTTAATATCACCGATAGAAACGGTAACTGGTTTGAATCCATAACAAGTTTTTGTGAAAACCGGTCCAACTTTTATAATATTACTACCCTTAATAAGGGCCGCTGTAGTTTCAATTTTACAATCTTTTCTTGATGTAAATGCTGGATAATATGTCTGAACTTCTAAACTTAAAGAGAGTTTTATAGTATTGTCACTTTTTAGATTTTTCTCACGTTGTATTTCAACATTATTCGAATCGGGAACAGTCATCACAGCATCAATATTCATATAATTATGTTCAAAATATATGAATCTATAAAGCCAGAGAGTATTCATAATTTCTTGCGAACACTTGAAAACATCAATTTCATTTTTTAAATAGATTGCTAAATCATAGTTTACTGTTATTGGAATAGCTCTTACTTGCTTCAATAATTTTTTTACCTCAACATTATCTTCAACTACTGCTCTTAACCAAACATTTGGATTTCTAAATTCATCGGATCTTATATTAAAGTTATTGAGTGTTAAATGACCTCTTGGTATAATATCAGTATTCAACTCTACGTATCGATTCTCTGAAACTATGTCATCTTGAAAAGAATCAAGTAGAAATCTCTCATCTCCACTCAGTGAATAATAAATCGGAACTTGTACCGAAATATCACCACTTGTAAATCTGTTTATCCAATTTAATCTACCCTCTAATGTATCGAGTACACAGACTGTCAAATCTCTGAAGAATACTTCATCAAAATTAAACTTTTGACCTATCATGTTAGTATATATAAAAACATTTTAATCTCTATACAATGTCGTTAAAAAATCTACTTCTTTGGGAAAAATACAGGCCAAAAACACTAGAAGACATAATTTTACTCCCAAGAATTAGACAACATTTCGAAAATGGTATAACAAAAAATTATATATTTTCGGGACATTACGGAACTGGGAAAACTTCTTTAGCTAGGATATTAATAGGAAAGTATACAAAGGATAAAGCTTTTCTTGAGATTAATAGCTCACTTTATACATCAATTGAAACTCTGAGAAGTGATGTTGAGAAATTCTGTAAAACTCAACCAATGTTAGAAACAGATGACCCCATCAAGTATATCTTTCTAGATGAGTTTGAAAGGGTTTCTTCTCAATATCAAGATGCGCTTAAAGCCTTCATTGAACAATATCACAAAAATGTTAGATTTATTCTAACTACAAATCATTTGAATAAAATTTCTGATGGGATTAAATCTAGATTTACAATAATTGATTTTGACTGTAAAGATCACACTGAAGAGAAATTTTTAAAGCAAGAAATTTACAAAAGAATTACAAACCAGATTTCTAAGGAAGAAGAATTCTCTATATCTAAAGATGATCTTGTTACTCTGATAAATAAAAAATTTCCCGACTTCAGAGGAATGTTTGTAGAACTTCAAAATCTAAAAGATACCGGAAATCTTAGTCTCGAAACATCAAATATTTCTAATAAATTAAAATTAGACCTATATAATTTTTTATATGATGAATCTGCAGACTTTGAAAAGATTTATCACTTTTTGATGTCAAATTTTGGTCAAGATAAAATTGATATTTTATTTAAACTTCTAGGAAAAAATTTTATTGATTGGTCTATATCTGAAAAGAGAGAAAATATTGATAAACTATTTGATCTTACTTATATAATTTCAGAAAATACTTCAAAGTTAGAGACAAATACAGATCCAATTATTCTAGGAATGACAGTCTTAGGTAAGTTTAGAAAAATACTAATAGGCAAATAGATTATAAAAATATATAGTCTATGGCTGAATTAGACTTTAAAGACCATTATATTGGATATCCAGGTCACCCTAAATTTCAACTTAATAAAATTATTGAGGATGATGCACTAAGGGTTATTGTTCAAAAATATGAAATGATAATCTTTACAAATAAGGGTGAACTTTTGGGCGATCCCGACTTTGGATGTGACTTAATACTATTACTTCATCAAACCAAAATTTCTTCACAAGGAGTTAAGTCTACAATTCAAAAACAAATCAAAAAATACATACCAGAATTAGATCTGACAAATTACGGACTTGAAGTAAAAATATTCGAGGACCCAGAAAGATGGCAAGAAGTTATGCAAATTGATTTCAAAATTTCTGAATTAGAAGTCTCTGCATTTATTGTATAATCCATATTATGGATAGTAATAGTTAGCAATAGTCCATCCACCAGATGTAGAATTTGTACCAAACTGTAGTGTAGATGCAAAATCAGCGTTAAAATTAGGATTACCAACACTAAATCCTGCTAAGGTTGGTGTGGGACCAGTATAGTAGACACTAGAATTAAAAAGAGATGGTGTATACCAAGTGGCTACTAAGAATGTAGGTCTAAAGTTCGCACCTGATGTTCTTGATTGATAGTAAGCGTATCCGAAGTCTCCTAGAACATTATTAAATCCATCAGCTACGGTAGCATAATTAGTACCATATATTACTGAGTCAGAAAGACCAATTATATTAATTCCCTGTTGTGAGAATGTAAATATTTGGAACTGTCCAGGTATAGGATCGGTAGGATTTACCAGTGCCCCAATTGCAACTTGCCTGTAATAAAGTATTCGATAACTTACTGTTAGATTCGCAGAAGTTGAGAATGTTACACCGTAATTCGTTCCTGATGCCAATTTCGAAACTACATTATATGCAAAAGATGGATCTTCAACTGGAACATATGACTGGTTATTTGCAGTATTCGGATTATCTACCCAGTATGCTTTACCACCGCTAGTAACATTAGCTCTTACTCTCACAGTGACAGACTGTGCTGGAGCGAGTGAACCATTCCAATACATATCAAGTCCTGTTACATATGCACTTCCCTGAGTACTCACAACATAAGGATTATTCAAGAATGCAAAATCACCACTAAATTCAATTTTGAACTGATTTACAGTAAATGATGAATTGTTAGTGATCGTATAAGGGAACTCGTGTTGTATACTTGGATAAACAACATTTCCAGAAAGATCAGAGTAAGGTCGATTTGTTGGATTACCAGACAAGTCTGACGAAACAACAGCAAATGCTCCAGCAGACATCGATAAATCTGGTACTGTTGAAATATCTGCGTAAACTACTGGTGTAGTAGCATCTCTATATTGCTTTGTTGTCAAGTTTGCAAATGCTTCTATTTCTTGAATATCCAGTATACCCTTTATCTCAAAATTCTTTCTGTCTCTATAAGTAAGTCCATAACCATTATCAGAGGTTACTTCAATTACTAAATAAGGTGTGATATTAGAATCTACTGTAAAGTTAAACGGCATCAAATTTCTTAATCCGTTAACACCACTTAAATCCCTATATTCTGTTATCTTTTCAACTGGAACTAGATCAATTAACTTCCATTCAGTAATATTTAACCAGTTACTACCAACTCCCTCGTCTAAAACTGGAGATATAGTTGAAAATGTAGCACCAGCTTGTCCAGTCCAAATGTAAATTAGTCTATCGTAAGAAACAACATCGGTCAATTTGTATGCAGTATTAACTTGCCAAACTTCAGCGTTTTCGAATTTTCTTGGATTATTAGTTCTATTGTTACTTACGACCGACTCATATAACTTATCATAATAAACAACTCTTTCACCGATTTGATAGGTTCTAAATGCATACCACTCTCTATAGATTTCATACGTCTTAATATCAATTGTAAAATATTGAGGAAGAAGAGTCTTCGATACTTGCTCATTTATGTAAAAGTCTAAAACACAATTATATACAGTTGATCCACTATTTACTGGTAGCAAATAAGCCTCGTTTAGATCAAATAGAATTGGTGTGTAATTCTCATTTATTCTGAAAATTTGAGCGTCTCTAGTCAAATGTACTAAGGTTGTGCCACCGACAAAATCAGCTCTTCCAGTTATATCAAGTATTTTATGTGTAATTGGTATTATATTCTTCTGAAGCCAATATTTCAATCCTTGTAATTTTTTCTGAACTTCTTCCAAGGTATAGTAAAGAACATTATTACCCTCTTTATCAGTAATTCTGAAAGTTAAATTAAATAAATTTGTATCTTCAAATTTAGGATTTGGAAAAGTATGCTTAATAAAATCATTGTCTTTCCACCCCTCAACAGTATTATCAAAGATATCAGGTATTTCAACTTTGAAAAGTTTACCAAAATTTTCAGACTCATCATCTATATTTCTATAATATTCGTAAAGTTCTAAATCATTATATCCAAAGTAATTTATTGCATTTATAATTGATTTATAGGCTCCGATGTAAGGGTAAATTAAGTGTTTTACCAAAAGCATTTCTTTTCTTTTAGCATTCAAATAATTCCAATCAATTCCCTCTTCTTTTATATCATATTCTTTGAAAATATAAACATCGTCAGATGATACTAATTTACCAACATTATTCAATTCAGTGTGATACCTAACATCCTCTATTTCGGTTTGACCCAATATATTGAATCTACCAATTTCTCTGTCCCAAACTTTGAATCTTACTGATAGGTAGGTTGTATTTCCCGTTTTTGGGTAGTTACTAATCACTGTTTTTTCAGTCTGAAATCTATCAACTGATTTAAAGAAGTCGACTATCAATTCTCTTGTATAAACTTCTCTAATCTTTACTAAATAACCACTGTTAATAGAAACATATTGACGTTTACTATTAGTGACATCTTTAATAAATATCGCCAAATGTTGTCCCCTTTTGAATCCTCTTGTGACTCCTGAGGAGTTCGAAGTAAAAAATGAGGTTGAGTTGGTATCAAGTGATATTTTACCATAAACATCTCCACTTATTCGATCAACGATTGTCTCGATAGTGATTATATCATAATTTGAATTTGTAGTAGTTATGGTAAAGTCAATATCTTCTCTTTTATACAGTTGTAAAATACTTCTTAGACCTCCCTCGTTTTTAGAATTATATCCAATAAAAAGTTGAATAGGTTCTGGTACAACACTTATATCTTCATTATCATCAACATATTCCAGATCGTGTTCTATTGAGTCGAAAATTGTCTGCTGAACAGAAGGGTCACTAATTTTCTTAATATCTCTATTAGCTGATTTATTTAAAACAGGATTTGGTAAAGGTTTTTCACCAGTATATGCAAGAACACCAGTCGTTGGTAACTGAGTTCCTGAGAAATCATAGAGAAAGAATTCGGGAACGTTGTCAGAAAACCATCTCCAATATAAACTAACAATAGGTTCGTCATTAAAGTTTTCTCTTGGTCTTCTTATGTATTCTCTAACGCTCAACCATAAATAATCACGGTCTTTGTAATCAGGACTAAGTGTTCCGTAAAATGTATCGTTAGATGGCGTAGCAACTGTTGTCTCAAGTTCAAAGTATGAACTCAAAACAACTTGAATCTCAATTACAAGATTTGTATCAGGCTGAATTGACCAAATACTTCTTCTATCCGGATTATAAATTAATTTTGTGACAGCACCACCAGGATATGATTGAACATTTTTAGTTTGACCATTTGTAGCATCTATCGTAAGTATTTGTGAAGTTCCACCTATATAAATATCACCATCATATTGATTTAAGGCCTGGTATCCATAATCAGAAGGTGATACACTGAATTCAATTGTAGCGTCACTAAGTAAAAGTGAATTATAACCTAAATTCGACGATGAATTAATCGTACTAGTCAAATTATTAAAAAGTAAACTGTTGAATGTTCCGGTGGAAATTAGCGGTATACTTGTTGCGGTATTATTATCGACTTTATATAAATTAGTGCCTTCATAAAAAGTATAGACTGCTTCGTTTTCTGGATCATAGGCAATTGGATTATCATTACCATATATGAAGTACTGATTAGAAATTGTCCTAGTTGTACCATCTATTCTAAGTAAACCAACAGCATTTGTATTAACATACATATCTTCTTCAAAGTCATTAAAGACCATGCCTAAAGTAGCGAAAGGAGTAGTAATAACTGTTAATGAGTCATTAATATCATAAACATAAAGCTGTGAAGCCGCATTAAATGATACATAAATATCCCCGTTCTTTTTGTTAAGTTGTATAGAATACGCCGTCGAAGCAAAAGAGAAAGAAGCGACCACCTGATGAATAAATGGATCAATTTTATAAAGAGCATTTTCACTCAGAGCATAAATGTAACTTGAAACATTGTTATAACATAGTTCTCTACTTGCTGTTAAACCAGATATATCAATATCAGAAATAACATTTGCAAGAGTAGAATCAAAAACTCTTAAAGAGTCACCAAGTACATAAATACAATTAGCTGGTTCTACATATGATATATCAACCATATTTGCCACACCTTCAAAAGTATTAGAGTTATATGTATTTGAGAAGATATACTCTATACTGAATGATGTGTTGTAAGCCTGTTCATCATACATACCTCTAAGTAAACTTGGTGAGAAAGATGGTGGGCAACCAGTTTGACCCCATCCGATTGTAAATGCTACAGTCGTAAATGGTGCCGATGAACAAAGAGAATCGGTCAATCCCCAGAAAGGACCTTCGTAGCTTAAATTTATAGTATCTGGATTCAAATATAAAGAGTTATATTCTATATTTTGTAGTGGGTAAAACGTCTTATTAATTCCAATAACCTGACCAGTAGCAAAACCAACTTCTTCTAGTGATTCGCCACTAGCTGTTCCAAGTAATATTTCATTTGATGTAATTAATGCACCTAAATTACCAGTTGCCCTCTCAATTATTCTATAATTCTGTATTCCAGGAAGTGAAGACTTTCCAACATTTATATCTAAACTAACTCGTTGACTTTGTTTTTTTACATTAAACTTTAATGAACTGGCAGCGTTAGAAACATAGATTCCAAAATCATTAACGGTTTCAGACCAGTTTTCAACCCAATTTTCAAGAGTCTGAGCAATATCAGGTGTACTACCACTATAAACAACAAGTTCTTCATAAGTCCTTCCGTTTATCTTGATTGATAAATTTTTACCTAAATCAAAAAATGTCACTATGCTATGTTCTATGTAATAATCGGCAGTTGTACCAACTTGAACTGAGAATTCAATCGGAACGTTAGGAAAGTCAGTTTGTAAAGTTATAGTGTTATAATAAACTGACGCATATCCTACAGTAGTCAAACTAGGAAGTATACCTAAAGTGTTTAAACTTAAAAAATGTCTAGTTAACCAATTTCTCAAGGTACTATCGATGGTTCTTTCCATGTCTACTAGGCCTGAAGAATATATCCAATCAATTCTCTCTCCGTAGACCATCTTATTAATTTTTATAATAATTCCAAACTCATCTATGTCTGTGAAAACTATATTATAGTTCCAATTTTCTGAATAATTATAATTAAATTCTTTTGTAAGTCTCTCTTCTACTTGAATACATCTTTCGTAAACAGATTTTAGACCACCCACACTATAAGTAGGACCAATTTCTGTATGGTAGAAATTTACTACTGCATAGTTAGTTGGATAAATTAAATCTGCTCTAAGTGCATAGTCTTTGTAATATAAATCAATATCAAGTATTTTCAGTTCTTGATTAAACTTTTCAACAGTTGATGCAAGTGTTACCTCAACTGACTGAGTAAAAGATTGACTGAAATATAAATGATCAGTTGTCAAATAAATCTCACCTCCGACTAATGATTCATTCACAATCGCACCGGACGAAGAAGAAGGTTCTATAGGTAAATAAGTAGCATTGCCCCAATATAATTCAGAAGTTGTGGTTCCAGTTGGTTGAACTGAGTAAGTAGCACCAGACCAAGTGTATGCTTGAATACACTGATATATTCTATTATCCCAAATTACTTGACTTCCTGTAGCATAATAAGTTAGAGTATTATTTCCTGTGAAAATAGGTATAGAAGTTACTTTATAGAAGTCTAAATTCAAACTTGAATTGGGAACTTTAAATTCCACACCCGGTTTTAATATTCTCGGAACTGGGTTATCAAAGTTTAAAACACTACCCGATGTTGAAAATGAAAGTCCAGCTTTGTAGACTCTCGGAAGGTCAGTTCTTGTAATAACTTCCATCCAGAGAGTAGTATTTTCTGGAATTGAAGAGCAGTTGTATTCAAAGTGTACTATATCCAAGATATTCGGATTTTCTATAGTTACAACTTCAACATCGTCATATTTTTTAGTTCTTCTATAGTTATCATTTTTCTCTGTATTGACTAAGTTTAACCTTCTATACTGATATAATCTATCATAAAATGATGGTTCGTTCCATAATGACAAAGTATCTCTTAGATCAGGAGTTATATAATTATAGATACCTATTATATCAACCCCCTCTACGTAAATATTATCGTAACTTGAAGTCAATCCATAAAGTCCACCATAATTTGTTTCGAATGTGTTATTGTCTAAAAGTGACAGTACACAAATTGCATCTTTTTTTGACCCAACAACTGCATATATCCTATTTGGATTTGTAAATTCAAAAATTGGACTGTTGAATTTAACAAAGGTTCCCTTCTTATACTTTGATTCTATGTTCTTTGAGTAAATCCATTTTGAATAGTAAGCAGACTCTTGATTGACAGGCTCTATTTTAGTAACCGATTGACTCGCAACTCCCGGATAGAAGTGAAATCCATACTCATTAAAAAGCTGAAATTTCTTGAGTGTAAGATAATCTACATTTTCATACTCAAAGGCATCAATTTTTTCAAAGAGATAAAGGGCTTGTGTCTTAAAAGTATCATCAGAGTTTTCAGGAAATAAAATATCACCTTCATATCTTCCAACTGATTGGTTATAATAAAAATTAAGTGGATTTCCTTCTTTATCAAAGAAAACTAAACTCTGCATTTACTGATTCGAATCTATTTTTAATATATATAAAAAGTCCTTTTCTTGACCGAAGTTTAATATATAAAATAAATTAGAATATATTTCGATGAAATATTTAAGAAAATACAACAATGAGGCTCTAGTTTCCGAACATCTTCAGTATCATATTGACAATAATATGTCTATTACTGAAAATATATTCAGATACGGATCAGACTCGTATTTTAAATTATTGAAAGAATCCAGAGAGTTATTCGATGGTGGTCTAATTGAGTTATCAGGTCATGACAAAGAGCTCTTCGAAAGTTCAGATATTGGTAGATTTGAAATGTTTGAAGGCGAGTTAGTACCATTAGATTTACCTCTAGAAGTTTTAGAAGAGGTTAATGAGGCTGAATATAAAGGAAGAGAGGTCGAATTGAACCATCCAACAAGGAGCTCAGGTCCAAAGAAGTATAAAGTATATGTTAAAAATCCAAAAACTGGAAATGTTAAAGTAGTTCATTTCGGCGATGTTTCAGGTGGATTAACAGCAAAAGTATCTGATCCAAAGGCCAGAAAATCATTTGCAGCTCGTCATCAATGTCATTTGAAAAAAGATAAAACTAAACCAGGTTACTGGGCATGTAGAGCTAATAGATATGGACATCTTTGGGGAGGTAAGACATATCCTGGTTACTGGTAGAAATTTAGAGATACATATAATATTCATAATATGAAATATATTACTAAATATAAATTATTCGAAAATTCAGATTCCGATGAAGTAAAGGAAGATTTAGAATTTATATTAATTGATCTTAAAGATATTCAAATTAATTACTCTATAATAGAAAGGAGTAAATTTTTAGATGAACCTCACGAGGATTGGTTTAGGAACACAAGGGTAGAAAGTGGATTTAAAGACTATGTTAATGTCAGTGTGTCTACAAACAAAAATCATATTGAGGAAATTGTCAATATAGTGAAAGAGTGTATTGGTTACATGACCAACCTGGGTTGGAAGTATCACACAACGATTGATAGAGGAGTTAGAATAATTGACTTAGATTTAGATGAGTTAATATCTTTATATAATACAGATATTTCAGAATACCTAGGAGAAATTCACATACACTTTTGGAAAATATGATGTTACCATTCAAAGAACAAAAAATATCTGATAATAATTATATCAGAACATTCTATCAAGATGTTGATTCTGGAGATTTATACTGGCATCGTGATTTTGAAGATAGAATAATTGAATCTATTGAGAAAACTGATTGGAAATTTCAACTAGATGATAAATTACCAATTAATATAGAAGGTGAAATATTTATACCTAAAGGAGTTTATCACAGATTAATAAAGGGTACTGGTGATTTGATGATTAGACTACAAAAGTTAGATTAGTCGTTTTTAACTTTATAGTTCTCATTGTATATTTTTATAACTTCAGAAAACTCAGAAATTATACCACTTTTAAAGTTCTCATTGTCATACTTTTGATTTTCAATATAACTTTTTATAAAATCCTCGTATTCTAACTGAATTGATATTTTAAGTTCTTCTTCTGTAAGTTCTTTATCTTTCTTTTCTTTTTCACCTTTTACAATATCATCTAAGTATTCAACAGATGAGAAATTGCCTACCTCTAAAAGAGTTTCTAACTTTCTTCTAATTTTTCTATTACTAATGAGTAAGTTATTAGATATAACTAGGTCTATATAGTCCTTTGAATTTTTAAGAGAGTCAATTGCATCAATATCATCTTCAGTAACAACTTGCACTTTTTTAAAGACGGGAGAATAGGTGTTAGGTTCAAAATGTACTTCTCCACTAACTAAATCAAGTACTGTAATTCCTTTTTGATCTCCCATATCGTTTCGGTCCATTTGATAGGGTGACCCTATAAATGTGAAGTTTTTATGAGTTTGTCTGATGTGGATGTGTCCCGAGAATACGTGTTTAAATCTATTAAATTCATCTACATCTATCTTATCTGCGTTTCTATGTGCAACAGAGTTTAAATGCATTCTACACCCATTTAAATCACTATGACAGAACAAATAATCTCCTGAATTAGATTGAATCTCTTTTATCATATCTAATCTTTTTTCAACCCACGGCATTAAGACTAATTTACTTCCAAAAACTTCTACACTGGTAGTCTCGGTATAGACTGTAATATTGTCAACAAAATTAAATAGTCTAACTGAATTGACATCATTAGTGCCTTTATTCCAAAGATCATGATTTCCAACAATTAAATGTACTGGTAATATTTTAGAAATCTCAGTTAATATTTTCTCAGCCTTATAAGAAGCAATAATTGGAATAGATGTACGGTTATCATATAGATCGCCACAATGAACGAGTATATCTCCCTCTTTAGCATTTTCTTTTAGATATGGAATAAAAAAATTATAGAAATAGTCTTCCATCATATTTAACCATTTATCTAAATTGTTTAGATAAACTCCGAAATGCCAATCAGTTGTTATAAATACCTTCATCTAAAATATTATATTTTAATTTTATATGAAGAATTCTTAGTTATGTTCAATAAAAAAACCGACACAAAGTATCGGTTTTTTATTAAATATTTCTGAAATTTTATTAATATCCAGCAACAAATGGAGGTGCAATTGTAAATGTACCATCGATATATTCATCAACCCAGTAGTCACAAACAAAGTTTGCGGTTACGTTTGCTAAGATACCTTGTCCTTCATAAGTAAGTGAAGGTGATGATACCGCCTTTAATTGACAGTTTTGGAAAGTTACTCTTCTAAGTACCAATCCTTTTTTATCGTGTTGGTTAACGATAAGTGTACCAACAGTATCTGCCTTATAATGCAAATAACCGTTTTGTGAATTCCAAGCCAAATCGTACCAAGCTCTAAGTGCAGCCCAAGTTTCCATAGAACCGTTATTGTTTACGTTAACGTTAAAAGAAACTGCTAGGTCTTCGATGTGTGTTTCACTTGGACCAGCATTGATGAACGCACGAGTTGAGTACTTCCATCTTTGGTTAGAAACACCAAGAGTTTTGTTGGTTGTATTCAAATCAATTGATAAAGCTTGTTGTAGAAACAAAATTGGGTCTCTACCTTGAGCTTGAAGAATCGTAGGTAACACGAATGTAACCTCGAACAAGTTTAAATATACTGGTTCTTGTGGGTTGGTACCCGGACCACCAGGAGCTCCAGCTACTTGTAACTGGGTAAAATGTGGAAGCGGCATAATTAATTTTTTTATTTTTTGTTTAATCGCTTTGGCAACTATGAATTATATATTTTATCTATAATTACCTCTATCTAATTACATGATTATATATTGATATAAAAAAGTGACTTTTTTCCGATTTTTGGATATAAATTATGTTTTTTTTGAAAAAAACAAACCCAGAGAAACATAATATAAGTATATATACCTAAAAAATAATAAAATCAAATGTCAACTAATAAAGAAATGTCAGAAGAAGATTTTTTGAAAAAACATCTTGAAGAAAGAGAAAAGAAATCCACTGACTTTAATCCAGCTAAAAACATGGCTGAACAAATTGTTGTTCAAAATGTTGATAATACTAAAGTTTCTGACCTTCAGTACTTTCATTTTGACATCAAAGATTTACCTTGTGGCAAATTCTACCCAGCAGGAACATCCTTAATGATAAGACCAGCTATGGTAAAGGAAATTCAATCATATTCAATGGTAGATGATAATAACTTCTATGATATCGTTGAAAAAATGAATGATATGCTACAATCATGTGTTAGAGTTAAATATTCAAACGGAAATATTGGTAGCTACTTAGATGTTAAAGATCAAGACAGACTTTATCTTGTTTTTACTATTAGAGAATTAACTTTTCAAAAAGGTAACACTCTTGCGGTAACAGTACCACACGGCGCAGGTGATGCTCAAATCGATCTTATAAGAGATAACTTTAAATTCCATGAAATCGATGAAAAACTTGAGAAGTTTTTTAATAAATCTAAAAACTGTTATGTTTTCAAAACGATTAATGGAAAAGAGTTCGAATTAACTCCTCCAAACATTGGTATACAAAAAGCCTTCACTGACTATATTATCAAAGAAAATAATGAGAATAGAACTCCCAATCTCGCATTTCTTAAAATTATACCTTTCATGCTTGAAGGTAGAAATTCAATAACTTACGAAGGTATAAAGGCTAAGTTAAAAGACTTCGAAGAAATGGATGATATCTCCTTCCAATTCTTAAACGCAGCAGTTGGTAAAATGACTTTTGGTATCAAAGAACTAGTTAAGAATATCAACGGAGAGGAGGTCCGTGCTGAAATGCAATTTCCCAACGGAGCGTCAGGTATTTTCGTTGTTCATGATGCCTTTGAGGCCTTTATTGAAAAATAAACTTCTTCTTCAAAAGCACTTTCATGTTAACGAATTTTCAATTGATAATTGGCCATTCTGGATGTTAGAAGAAAATATACAAATTGTCAATGAATTAAATGAAGAAGAAGAAAAGCAAAGAAAGCAAGATGAAGATTCACAACAAAAAGGAATGCCAAACTTCAATCCTAATCAGATAATGAGTGGTATGAATAATCTAGGTAGTGGATTCAAACCATAAATAAAATCCCAGAATATTCTGGGATTTTTTATTTTGTCAATATCCATTTTTTATTACCAGCATTATAAACTCTATAAAATCCCCATTCCTCCATAATTTGTTGCTCGGTCTTATCCATATCACCACCAATTTTTTTCAATCTTGATTTTCTCCAATTAAAACGATTTTCTCTTTTTTGATCAATTACATACCAATAACTCGGTGATGATGTGTGTTGATATGAAAATCCTAATTTATCATACATATTACCGTCTGAAATCATATTATCAGAATAGGTTTCAATAGACAATGGATCATACTTTTTTAAAAAGTAACTTAACAACCTAGAAGAACCACCAACAACAGTAGTAAAAATTTTATTACAAAATCTAGTTAATTCATAGACTCCTTCTCTGTGTCTACCTCCTAATGGTAGTCTTAATTTTGAAAATGTCATTAGAGATACCAAAATTCCTTGATAAAATAAACCAATTCTAATAGAAGATTTACAATCACCTTGAAAGTGATTTTCGTTTAAAAAGGCCTTTGAGGAACTATAATCTATTTCTATAATCTCACATTTTCTTGCTGGAATTTTTGTTGATTTATTAAGCTTATTAAGAATAAATGATTTGCAAATCTCTCGTTTGATAGTCCAATCATCTTCCCATATAGTTAAAAGTTTTATATTATTAGAACTTGCAACCTCTCTTTTAACCAAGTGATAGTTCTCATTTTTATATTTAGATGAGTGCCACCATAATCCATTGAATTCGAATCCAATGTTTAGTGATGGAAGAAATATATCTATCTCGTAAGGTTTTATCGAAGATCTATCATCAACTAGTATCTCACCGGCGTAATTTTCTTTGATAAAATTATAAACCTCGATCTGTGATATTGAAGAATTTTCAGAAATAGGAAAGCAGTTAGTACAAATACTAAGACCAGAATTAATTCTATAATAGAATTGGTATGTTAATATTTTAAAATTCCGATCACACTTACAACATTTAAATAGTAGATGTGTAGATATCGATTTTTCAAAACCTAAAAAAACAAACTCATTAGTGTTTATTTTACTATTTATTCTAACAACATAATCATCATAGAAATGAGAAATCGTTTTTGAGTGAATCTCTTTATTTCTCCATGGATGTTCAACTCCATATCTCTTTAATGATGTTAATTTAAAAGTATCTTTAAATGAACTTGATTTAAAAGATTCAATTCTTTTTTGCAATAACTCACTAGAATTACTTGGATTTTCAACTCCCCAATTTTTGATTAAAGTTTGCATTGATTTATCTTGAATTGATTTTAAATTCATAGGTGAATTATGACCATATTTCTCTTGATTAGTTTTTATGATTTTATCTTTTATCTCTTGTGACTGAGCAGGAGATTTTGTACCCCATTTAGATATTGATTTCTCTTCTTTGATCTTCTTTATATTTGGGTCGTCCGAAACACACTTCTTCGAGCAATATTTCAAGTACCCAATCGTTGAATTTTTAAATTTAACTCTATTATTACAATTTGAATTTTTACAAGCTGGTATTGACTTCAATTCATTTAAAACGAGATAAACTTTTTCCTTAAAACTAATATCTACTATTTTATTGATATCACAATATGAAACAATAAAATTATATTCTTCTGGAAAATTTTTATATAAAAAAGATTCTTTGTACAGTTTTCCCGATGGATCCGGGTTTCTAAAAATATCTAAATTCATAAACATATAAGTTTAACATATATATTAAATACACCTATTTTGTTTAAATAAAAAACCCAGATATTCCTATCTGGGTTTTAATTATGTTTATTCAGAATTATGAATTTATAAATCCACCTGCTGATATAGCTCCTGTTCTCAAGATAGTGATATTATTAACGATAATACCCATACCCTTAATAGGTTCTACATATGTATCAAGAACACCGATAGAGTTCTCTATGATTTCAAGAGTGTTATTTTCCTCGTCAATCTTGTTGAAGTAGTTGAATAAACCATTTTGAGCAACATACTTTTCACAAATTACGTCAGCCGCCAACTTGATTTGAGATCTAGTCTCAGGTGAGTTGACTGTCCATTGGAAGTCTAACAACATTCTTGAAAGTTCTCTTTCGAGTTCAATCAATACTTCTCTAACGTGTATTAATGAAAGAGCTGACTTAACAAGAACTTGAGCTGTATTTTCAGTCTCAATTATAAATCCTCTGTTTCTCTTAAATGTAAGAGGGTTCATCTGAGCTTGGTTCAAATATTCCAAATCAGATGGAGTGAAGATTTGTTCTAGGTCAAGTATTCCATTTATTCTACCGTTATTAACACCCGCAGCGATAGTCCAAGGAGTTACACTTGTTGTAGTGCTCTTGTGCTTTCTCATAAAGGTCAATCCAACAAATGGTGCTGGTGGTACATCTATGTTTCTACCATTATCATCGATTGTAACGTATGGTAAGAAATATCCTACTGTAGTTACACCAACTCCCTTACCAAATGAGTACAAGAAACTTGGATTTGCTTCAGGGTTTGCACCAAGAGCCACATATTCAAGTTGTACATTTCCAGAATCGTCCTTAAACGATGGGTTTGAAGAGTTTTTGAATTGCTTCAAAGATGGCATGTTTATGATACCAAAAGCATCTAAACGATCACCACAAATATCAACTAATTGTTGTTTTGAATCTGCTGATAATCCTAATCCAAATGAATCAACCAAATATCTAAAGTCGAATGCTTCTTTATTTGTCAAAGCTTTGAATAGAGTAGTTCCTTTATTAACAACAGCTAAGATTTCATTCAATCTAGTATCAGTTCCATCAGGTAGAGAAGCCTCTCTAATTCTGAATCCTTTCAATATGATACCCTTATATGTTGTAACATAGTCATCGATTTTAGTAAATCTGTTAGTCTGCTTATCACCATTGATATCTCTAACTTTAATTGCTGAATCTGTTGACAACTCAATATAAGTTGTATCATTTGGCCAAAGTTTCTTAGTTAATATTCTAGTAAGCTTCTTCGGCATTTCATCAGCTCTTAAAATTGTCTCATCAAATTCGGCTTCAAGGAAATCACCAACTTTAACTTCGCCGTATCTGCTTCTCTTAACAAGAACTTTGTTTGGAATAGGTGTCCAACCAGATGGATATTCAAGTTCCAAAGTTTGCTTATAATTACCTTTCTCAGATTTGATAAACAGTGTTCCGTTTGTTGCTAAAGCGCTTCCAACTGTAGCGTTCTCTGAACTCAAGATTGAATCAGTTGACAAATCGGATTGTTTAAATTCTACTGTCAAGTTACCACTGTCATCTGTTGAATTTACTAAGTAAATAGGTGACCCGCTAAACTCAGTGTTGTAACCATATACTTTATCAACATTTACCATCTCATCTGTTACAACTTCTTTCACTTCATATGCAAAGTAGCTATAAGATGCGGTGTTGATACCTTCTTGTAATCCATTGCTGTAAGAACCAATCAAGTAAGCTCTACCACCAAGTGCGCCAGTTGCGTCAGCAGGTAATGTAAGTCCATTTTCGATTGCTAATCCAGCGTCCCATTTCGCAGTAAACACACCTTTGTTTAATGTTCCACCTACAAGGAATTGATATCCATAAACTGGATCAGTGAACTGATCGCCAGCTAATCCTGTGTCAAAGTTAGCAAGATAAGATTTGTTTTGTGTAGTGTATGTACCACCTTCTGTAACTTTGAACATTAAGTAGTTATATCCATCTAAAGATGCTGTTATTCCAGCTCCTTCGATGAACTGAACTTCTACTCCTTCCCAAAGTTCATTTTGGAAGAATACATCACCAGTACTGATATTTCCTTGATCATATTGAGTATAGTAAGATGAATACTTACCAACAACACCAATAGAAGCAGTAGAACCATCTAACACTGGTATAGTATTTTTAGTCTCAAGACCAATGTAGTCAATCAAGAATTCATCGTCGATTTTGTAGAATACTAATTCGCCGTAAGTTACTAATTCAGCAATCTCAGCACTTGTCAAACCAGTTGACATAACAAAAGATTTATTTACAGTTGTTCCAGTTTGGAAACTTCTGAATGAAACTTCACTCAAAGGCTTTTTGGTAGTCGTAGTTCTTGGATCAAGTAAAACAAGTCCTTTGAACGTATTAGAAGTATTAATATAAGTTAAGAGTGTATTAAACATCTTGAACTTTCTATATTGCTCATAGTTTTTAACATCTGGAGTCGAATTAGTATTCAAGAATGTAATAAGAATATCACCTTCTGCTAAAACTTCAGTCAATGTAGATGTTGTACTGAGAGTATAATCAACTCCAAATTGAAGTGGAATGTATGCCAAACCACCACCACCAGTTGTAGCATCAACTGTAACGTCGGTGATACTAGCAGTCGCAGACGCTCCTCCGGAGAATCTACCTCCGTATAAGCTAACTGTACCCCAGCTAAGAACTACATCGTTAGCTGATACAGTAACCTTAGTATTTGGAACTGTAGACTTCTTAACTTGAACATTACCATTTGTATCAAGTACATATGCAATATTGTAAGATTGTGTACCTGAAGTTGTTGGTAATTGTGGATAATCTGTATACAATAACTCTAAAGATTGTGTACCAGAAGGTATTGAAACCAATGACCCACCAATTACAGCATAACCATTATCTGATATAGAGTCAACTGTATAGTTAGCCGTAACACTCGAAGATGTTGTGATAAGATCACCACTTCTAAATAAATCATTAACATATCCCTCAGAGAACCAGTAAGTTCTATTTGGCCACTTAATGTAATTTAAATTTGTATCATCATTTGGACCACTAACAACACCACCTCTAACAACTCCAGAGTCATTCAACGAGTGAGTGAATCCGCCTTGTGCCGAACGAGCACCAGCGTTAGATAACAAAGTCGAGTTAGTTCCGAAAAGACCAAATACGTTACCAGGTCTGTCGAGTACTTTATTAGTAATAGCGATTGTTTCTGTAATTTGTTCCTCATATGACAAGAATTTAATAGAAAGTTCTCCATCCGCAAGACCATCATTAGCATCTAATGATTGATAGTAAGTTGCTTCTGAACTTGGTGGATTACTGAGTAAGTTATCACCAACTAATGAATTACCTATCAAGTCAACTAGACCTGTTGGGTAGTCGGTTTCGAAAATTTCGTTATTAAATGCACAGAATAAGCCGGTTTTGTCAGTATCTTTATTAATTACAGATTCTATAAATATGTTTCTACCATTTAAATCTCTAAAATATGGAATCAAAGATACACCTTCGTAGTAACCTAATAGTGTTACGTTTCTATCATTTGCAAAAGCACTTAATTGATTTTTCTTCAATCCATCTTCAGCGAAGTATAGAGTCCATCTTGGATCAACAGACAATTCTGAGTAGTTAGACCAGTCACCACCCACTGCAACAACATCTACTAAATAGTCAGATGCCAAATCAGTTGGATATACGTATGGTGGTAATTTTTCTTTTGAACCATACCACTCAAGCATAGATCTGTCGAATCCACTCACTTTAGACTTGATTACAAATACTGTCATATACTTATCACCCAAGTTTGTTAGGTTAAGTACTCTTCCAGCATAACCAGGATTTGATCTTGTTAAGTCAACAAAAGCCTCTGGATCTCTTTTCCAGAAACCAGTAGTATCGAAAAACTTTCTGTAAGAATCGATTCTTTCGATATCGTTGTTTTTAAAAGTTGTTGCAGATAAAGACTGATACTCAACTGTGTCGAGTGTATCGTCAGTCACCAACAAATTCATACCATAAATTGGTCCAGCTTCTAACATTTTAGTAATTGTTCTATGAAAGAATGAACCTCTTCTTTCTAATCCTCTGTCAATAGACCCGAAAGTATTTTCGAGATCACTCAAGTTATTCAGTAGAATAGCTGAGTTAACTGGTCCTTTTCTAGAGAAACCAACAACAAGATTTGAAAACACAGTGTCTACTGGAGGACTGGTTACAATGGTCTTGTCAATTTCTTCGATGAAGATACCGGGTCTTTTGTATTTACCGATTTGAATTGCCATATTTTTTTAATTATTTTTTATTTTATGTTTTATATATTAAAAGAAAAAACCAATTTTTTTCTATTTTTATATTTTACTTGAAAGTTTTTTTATTCTATCTTCCTCATCTTTCATATCTCTCTTAAAGTCCTCTCTCTTCTTTTGCCAATTAAGGACATCTCGGTTTAATATGGATTTATTTTTTTGAATATTATCTTTCAATTCTACTAATTTCTTTCTATTTCTATCCAAGCTACTCTTTATCTGAGACTCTCTGTCTGGTGTTATATCCATCTTAATATCATCGTTTAATCGATTAATCTCATCATTAGTTTTTTTTATTCTATCTTCATCAGTAGAAATAGCCATCTGTAGTTTCTTTTTTCTACGCTCCTGCCTTAAAACCGACTCAAAATCTCTAAGATATTTGTTTCTTTGTCTAGTTTCTTTTTTACTATTATAAACTGAAGAAAGTAATTCTTTTTCAAGGTCAGCGTCCTTTTCAATTTTAGGATCGTTAAAAATATTCTCCATAGATTGTTTCTTAGCTTGAAACTCTTTTAATTTCCTTTGAACCTCTGCTAATGAATCTTTTTGGGCCTTTTCTGTACTAACATCTAATGACTTGTCATCTTCTACAGAATTAATATCATCTGTTCCAACTAACTCATCAGCTTCTAAGAAAAGTTTAAACTGTTTTAAGTATTTCATACACTTATATATTAACCTAAAATTGAAATTTATTCAAAATCCTTCTCTATATCTGACTTATTTTTCCAGTTTTTTGAGTAATCTTTATCTAATAAATTCCAGATATCCTTACAAATACCTTCAGAAACATTATAATGTCTGTTATTTATAACAAGAGTATAATATTCCGGTTTTGTTAATCCTATGAAAAGTTTTGTGGTATCTCTTCTTTTTGATGAAGATTTTTGAATAGCAATATTATATTTATTACCATTTGATTCAAAGGTAATAGTTCTTTTATAGTCGGCATATTTACCAATAGCTCCGACTTTTTTATCACCTGTTTCAATTGCGGACTTGAGTGAATTGTACACTTTTTTGGCAAGTAAATCATCTTCTTTTGAAAAAAATGGCATAACAAATGGTTGTCTTTTTTTTACTTCTTTTGTTTTGTCTTCTGACTTTTTATCCTTTTTTCCGAAAAGACCAAAAAAACTCTCAAATGTCATTAAATTCTTCATTTTTCTATTACCATGTTTTTAGCAACACTAGACTTTGTGTAGTTATTATTAATTTCTGTACCTATTTTACCAGGTGTATAATTATCTTCGAACTTCAAATACGGAGTATTATCCTTTTTATTAACCAAAATTTCTATAGAATTTATTACCATATCAACTCTACTGTCATTGATACCATCATTTAATGAAGCTCTAGAGGGCTCATCTATATCTGCATATCTTACTTTCGTAGTATTACCTACCTTTAAAGTAGCTCCTGTTTTTAAAAGACTAGATAATTTAACATCTTTTGGTAGTTCTGTTTTTTTGATATCACCACCAACCTTTGTTAGATTATATGGTAGATTACCACTCGAAAACAAGAAAATTGGATATCCCATAGCAAGTCCTTTATAGTTCCAAAAGAGTGTTTTTTCTTTATCTCCTATTTTAACCTTTACCTTGAAACATAAGTTTTTATATTTCTGATTCATTGGTTCATCAGTTTCAGAGTCTTTTGTTGTATCGATAAATAATTTAGCCAAATCTCCCGCATACTTACTAAAAGCAGTAACAGAATCAATTTTTGCAAACTTTACATCGTCTACAACAATTTCCTCTGTAGTTTTAGCATTCAACTCTATATCTTTTGAAAAACCTGGTTCAGTAAGTGGAGGTGTGTTCTCACTCTTTAAATCAAAATACTCTTCTATAAATTTATTCATTGAACCACCTGTATACATTTTTGTATCACTTAAAAGTCTATTAATAAATGAGAGAAGTATTTTACCTGGCTTTCTTACTGGATCACCAGATTGACCAGTTTCTTCATTTCTAAATATAAAAGTAGTATTTTCACTAAAAACTGGTCTATACTTAGTATCACTTAAAATGTCTTGAACAGCTTCAAACCATTGTTCATATAATTCAATGTTTCTATATGGACCTGAACCTGGTGAATCCGGTGTACCACCGCCTCCTCCTAAGTTTTCATACTCTCTAAAAACCGAGTTTGAAACTTTTCCACCTGTTCTTCCAGATGGGATAACACCAGGTGTATGTATTCTCCAAGCTCTATTAAACAATCTTACAATTTCTATAATTGGATCAGATGTTGATATTACCAATTCACCTTCTTGAACTTCCTTTACTCGATTTTCTAACTCTGCTCTATCTTTAACAGTAAACATCTCCTTAATATCATTTGTGAATATCTCATCAAATTTCTCTTTAATTTGTGGAGAAAACTCATTTTTTTCATTTAGTTTAGAAAATCTAGAAAATCCTAAAACAGACTCATTTGTCAGTTTTGGTAATGTCTTAGTCAAAACATCAAAAGAGTTTATAAATGACTTCATCGGCTTTATTACCGAACCATAACTACCAACAAGTGACATATCTTCTTTAAATGCAAGTATTACTCTGGCAAAAAGTGAGATTGACTTAGATAAGTCATTTATATTTACTCCCTCTTTTATAAGACTCTCAAATGAGATTGGTGTACCAACTGTTGATTTGTTTAAAATTACTTGTTTGCCTAGCGAATTTATATCTTTCTTCGCTGACTTTAAAGTATCTTTACCATCTTTAACTGTTACTGCAAGTAAATCTTCTATCGATTTCACATAAGTCTCTATTTTAGAATCATTATGTGCCTTTACAACCTTTTTCCAAGCATTTTGAGCCAACACCTCTTGTTTACCAAGATTAGCCTCTGCCTCATTCATCAACTCATGTTCAATAGTTTCAAACTCAAATGATGCATATACCTTTACAGGAATCTCTATGGAATAGGTCTTCTTAGAAAATGAAGAAATATCATCTTGAAGTTGTTTAAGAGTCTTTTGAACTCCAGTGTCTTTATAAGTAAATCCACCTCCTGGTTTTGTAATTTTTTTCTGCACAGTTGTAGAAATATTAAGACCTTTTGCCTGTTGTCTTGCTAAAATTAGTGAGTAAGAATTCAACTTATCTGTATAGAATTTTATATTTACCGCGTCTTTTTTAGATGTAAAAATCTTAACACCGGATTGACACATTTTAATGAGTTCTTTAAGTTGTGATGGATTCTTTGAAGTTTGATAAGTTTTTTCTAGATTTTTAAATTTTTCAACGTTAAAGAATGTAGAAACATCAGTACCAGGTTTTTCAACTTTTTGTGGCTCTTTGCCATCTAAGCTGTAAAGTTTTAAGATTTCAACAACTTCGCTTTTGAAATTATCACCATAATCATCTAGTTTCTTCTTATATACAACACAAGCCTGATCTTTATTGAGTTTAGTGCCTTTTTTATCATCCGTTGTGAGCCATTTCTTATCATCAGCTCTTTCTATCTTATTATCTAGGCTTAATAATTTACATCTAAATTTCTCACCCTTACTATTGATATAAAGATATTCACTACCAACTTTAAGAGTAGATCTTTTTGAAATTATCTTATTTTCATATTCTTCACTACCGCCACTTATTCTAACAACATTTTGTTTTATAAGTCTTGATAAATCCACTATAGACTGTAGAAGAATTCTTGAATTTTTATAGAATATTTGAGTTGGGTCCTCAATAGAATCCTTTTCTGAATCATCTGAATCATCTGAATCATCTGAAATTTTACCGGATTTAAGTCCCTTTAGATATTCTAAAAACTCCTCTAACGCATTCAACATTTTATCTTTATTTTCAGACTCATATCGCTTAACAGTATCAATTAATTGATTAGTTGTATCGATTAAAACCGAAACATCTTCCTCGTCTCGAACTTGCTCACTTAGTAATTTCAATAAATCCGAGATTCGGATAAAATTAATTAAATCAGTTGCGTCACCGACAATTTCAATTTTACCCATTTCCATGATTTCATCAAAAATGGATTTCAACCCTCTTACAAGTCCACTTATCCTTGTTTTGTTGAAAGCTATTCTTGACTTACGAGATATCGAATTTATCAATCTACCGATAAGTGAATCTCCCCAAGGAATATCACTCGCAAAAGGAGCTTCCTCATTAATAGGTTCTATTCCAGTATATTTTGAATATAAGTTAGTATTTAGTTCTCTTAAATATGATTCACGAGTGAGTATTTTTCTCATAAAAATGACTTTGGGTTTTTCGTATATATAAAAAATCAGATTTGATAATTTAAGTTTTATATTATATTTAAAGTAAACAAGGAGAAAAATTCTAAATAAAATTTTGTAAATCATTAATTTTATCTTATATTTACTAAATAATAATAGAATATGAAAGTACAAGCAATACATCTTACTCGATATTCAGAATTTGAAGAATATCATCAACTCTGTATCGATAATGATTTGATAAATATTGATGCAGAATATCTATTCAAACTCTCAGAAGATGGTTATACTAAAGTATTTATAGATTCAGAAACTCATAAGATCATTGGTCTTGTTCACCACAGTGTTAAAAAAGATATAATTTTCAATGATGAGTTTATATCGAACTTAAAAACTCTACCAAGCTTAACGATCAAATCTAAACACACTAACTATCAGGATGGTGAACAAAAACGTGACCGACTTGATGTAATTCTTGATAAAATTTCTAAATCTGGAATGGAATCACTATCCACTAATGAACGTAAATTTCTTGATGGATTGAAATAAAATATTAATTAAAGAATCCTTAACAGTCCAAAATCTTTACCAGATAAAGATTTTGGACTTTTTTAATTTTTAATAATCTAAATTTTGAAAAAAATAAGATTAGAATATTAAGTGGTAAAATTACATGAATATATAACTCATAGTTATGAGATACGCAGAATTGTTGATTGACAACAAGTCAATAAAAAGTCAATCGAAAATAGAGGATTTACTTATAAGTCAAAAATTTTACTGGTTAGTAGACTCAGAAATTGAAGACGCTAAAATCGAAATAAAGAAAAACACAATTATTTGGCATTCTGGGAACTTTTATTCTGGAGAATGGAAATTCGGAGTATTTAAAAATGGTAATTTTTACGGGAATTGGGAAAACGGAATATTTGAAGGAGGTAATTTTAAAGGAAATTGGAATTCGGGAATTAATCAAAGTTGATATAAAAAATAAGTATGTTTATGAGAAAGTTTAAAAAAGTAGATACTATGAGAAGCTTTGACTATTGGTCAGATAATCAAGTAAAAGTCGACAAAGAAGGAGACAATTACTATTTCGAAATAGGAAATCTAGTTACAAACGACATAGCAGAAGCAATCGCAATTTTAATGAAAAGTAAGAATAAAAATAGCAAATTTTGGGAAATTGAATTAAAAGATGTAAATCTCTATAATATATCACCTGAAAAGTGTCTTTATTGGCTATCAGGCGGAGATAAAGAATGGAGATTCTCAAATAACTATAAAGTGAATTGGATTGACTGCTGCTTAGACTTTCAAGAAGAATTTGGTTTAAAAATTATTGCAATATTGAAAAAATCAAAGACAACAGGTCAGGTTAGAGACTTATTTTCAAAATATCTCAACTTACCAACCTTGTTTGAATTTTCATTAGAAAAGGGATTCATTTAAAAAATAAAAATTAACTAAAAATTAAGACCCACTCTTTTATAGAGTGGGTTTTTTATATATAAGATGTTATGAATGCTCATTTTATTGACTTAGATGTAATTCTAAAAATAGACTCAAAACCCTGGATTGTTGATAAAAACAATCCAAATATACCTATCTTAAAACTTGAAACTTCTGATTTTAATTTATTTAAATCTGGGATTTATAAATCACAAGGTAATAAACTAAATTTTAATGGAAAAACATTTTGGTTATCTAACGAATTCATGAACACACTAAAAGTGAAATCAAAGAAACACAAAGTTGATATTTCAAATTTAGGAATATCTCTTCAAGAATTTCTTAACCCATCAGTGGCTGAACATCTTGAATTCAAATTAGAACTTTCACTTTTTAATAATGTCATTAATACAAATGATGATATTTATATAATATGCTCAAAGAATAAAAAAGAATACTTTACAAAACAAATAGAAAACTTAGAAGAAAAATTAAAAGAAAAAGGACTATTAGTTAAAAAATATTACTTTATATCAGAAACTTTTTTTAATAAAAATGATGACAATTTAGCTTATATAAAATCGAGATTAATTTTGCAACACTTGATTGGTCTTAAAACAGATGGAGATATTCTAACTTCTGAAACAATTGATAATTATAATCAGATTACTTTCTACGATGATAATCCAAAATCCATTTCTATGACTAAAGATCTTAATAAGCTACTTGAAAGTTTATTAATCAAAACCCAAAATGATGTAAAACTAATTGTTAAAGATAAACTCAAAAATGATGACAACTTTTTAGTCATTAAGGAATGTACACACAACAATGCAAATAGATTCAATGAGTTTCAAGTTCAATTAGAGTACTCTAACATAGTTAGAAGCTTTGAAAACTTTAATAGGATTTAACTCTTTTTCTTCTTCATAGCCTCGGAAATTAAGTCATTTAATTTCTTACTATCAACTATTGTTCCATCGTCTCCACCAGAATTAGAACCACCATCTTTCTTCATAGTAGAAGCGACTTCACTTAAATCCTCTCTAAATGTCTTGTAATATTGCTCTAACTCGGTCCTTTGAGAAGATGAAAATTTAGAATTCTCTCGAACTTCTCTGATCGTTTGGTTTATTACTTCATGCATTCTAGCAGAATTGTCACCATTATCAATCTGTCTTAACTGCGTTAAAAAGTTTTTTCTAGTCATTTTAGATAAAAATAATGTCTCAGCGTAAACCATCGCATCTTCTTTTACTTTATTTCTGATATATGGATGGTTTTTTAAATCACCAAACTCACTAAGGTATAAATCTACAAGTGATTCAATCACTTCTAATCCTTTTTGAGCAACGACTGTAAGATCTGAGTCATAGTCATATAATTCGATTTGACCTAAATCTGGTAAGTCGTCAACTTTGGCCAAGTGACTAGAAATATCAAAATCTCTATTCTCTTCTTGTATCATATCAAACTCATCGTTAATACGATTATGCTCTTTTTCTGATTTAGACATAGTACCCATAGTATTAGTATATATACATAAAATAATCCTTTGTGGATTTTTTTCAAAATTTTTAAAATTTTATGTCTAGGCAAATTATTTGGGATTCAAAAATGATTGAAGATGCTACTGAGCGAATAAATAATGGATTTGTACTCAGTAGATTAGAAAATCCATTTTTTGAAAAGGTAGTGGGTCTTAGAACATCAGGACTTGTTTTCAAAATGTCACCTGAAGAGCAAGAAGAGTATATTAGGTGTGCACTCGACATTCACTACTTCGCGTCAACATATTGTTACATCAAAGGAGAAGAAGGTCAACCAATTATAATACCTCTAAGAGATTATCAAAAAGAAATACTAGATAACTTCTTTAATAATAGATTTAATATACTTATGGCAAGTCGTCAGATTGGTAAGTGTTTTTCCTTTAATACGAAGGTTTTTGTTGGATTAAATGATGAGTTATTAGAGATAAGATTTGGAAAATTATATTACTATATATTATCGAGACAAAGAAAATTAACAATTTTAGAAAAAATAAAAATAAAAATTTACGACCTTATATACCTTCTCGATAAATAATATTTAAAACGTTTCCCAACTTGATAGGAAGATAAATGATTTATTTGAGATAATAATGAAAAAATATAAAAAAAATCATGTTTAAATTTTTTAAATCAGTAACAATCAAATTACTTTATTCATTGATTCAATTTATAGAAAAAATTGAGTATAGAGGTACAAGTCTAAATGAGGATGATATATCAAAAAAGATTATTAATTCTCTAAACACAAGTAACTTGAAGGTTTTAAGTGATACTGGATACGAACCCGTATCAAAAATACATCTCACACAACCATACACTCATTGGGTAGTTAAAACGAGTAATTTTCATTTAGAGAGTGCAGACAATCATATAGTTTTTGGTAGTAATTTCAAGGAAATATTCGTAAAAGAGCTAAAAGTTGGTGATATTCTACAAACTCAAACTGGAGAAGAAAAGGTAATAAGTGTGCAAAAGATAAAATTCAAAACATCTATGTTTGATGCAACTGTTGATCATCGTAATCACAGACTTTATACAAACGGAATTCTATCTCATAATACGATTTGTTCTTCAATAATGATGCTACATTATGTTCTTTTTAATAATAACAAGAATGTTCTTGTGACTGCTAATAAATTGGATACAGCTGTTGAAGTTTTGGATAAAATAAGAGAAATTTATCAAAGACTACCCTTTTTCTTACAACAAGGAATAATTAACTGGAATCAAAAATTTATGGTTTTTGAAAATAAAAGTAGGATCAAAGGCTTCGCGACTACAAAAACATCCTCTATTGGTCAAACTGCTGACTTTTTATATCTAGATGAGTTTGCTTACTTACCAGATAATATAGCTGATAAGTTTTATAAATCTGTTTTTCCAACTGTGTCAAACATAGAAAATTCTAAAATTATTATAACATCTACTCCTAATGGTTTTAATCTATTTCACAAATTATTAACCGAGGCCGAAAAGCCAGAAGGGGAAAAATCATCATATATGGCTAAAAGGGTTTATTGGTGGCAAGTGCCAAAAAGATTTTCTACTTATATAAGACTTAATCCCAAGAAAGTTAAAGAATTAGATATTGATAAAGAGGAGTTACTAAATTACTTAAAACAACAATACCCAAAGAACGAACATAGTTTAAAATATAATGATGAATTAAAAAAATGGGTAATAACGACCTTGAACAACAGTGATTGTTCAGAGGAAGACTTACTTGCGGAATCATTTAACGAAATTAGGCTACTCGAATTTTCAGACATCACAACTTGGAAAAAGGAAACTATTAAAGATATAGGTGGTGAAGAAGCTTTTAATCAAGAATATGATCTTAGGTTCATAAACTCATCAAGAAGCTTATTAAGTGAGACCTTGATTGATGAGATGACAAGAGGTAAAAAACTTTATGAGTGGGAAAATATTGATGAGTTTGAAGGAAAGTTGAAATTTTCTTATCAAGATTTAAAATGGTGTCAAGATGAAGATATTTACATACCAATCCAAAGAAAAAATTATAAAATTATTATTTCAGTGGATGTGGCAGAAGGTCTAGGTCAAGACAGCACAGTAGTGAATATTTTTAAAGTTGGTATAAAGCCAAGTGAATTGATTGAACAACAAAAGCATAAATACAAATCTATTGTCGATTTCGGAAGACTTGAACAGATTGGAATTTTTAGAAGTAATTTAATTTCCGTTCAACAGCTATCCGAACTTCTTTATTTGATTGCATTTGAATACTTCAATCCAGAAAACGTTAAAATAGTTTTAGAAATCAATACCTATGGAAATGAACTCTTAGCTCATTTACCAAATGTATTTGATGGACGAAATAACTATGGTTCTTCAATATTTTTCAGATTTAAACATAGAGCTGATGCGATTGAAGAAAAAATAGGATTAAAAGTCGGTGAAAATAAAAATTTACTTGTTAAAGAGTATCAAGATAAAATGGAAGACAAATCTATAATAATTACAAATGAAATCAATATTCAAGAAATAACTACTTTCATCAAACATACAACAAGTGCTGGTAATGTGAAGTACGCGGCAGATGGATCATCTCATGATGACACTGTTATGACAATAATTGACATGTGTGCCATTTTTCAAAAAAATGAGTTTAGACAAATAATAGAAGATTACATTGATAGTCTTAGTGATAGTCAACTAAGATTGTTTATAGATCAAATATTAAATAACAATGAATTTATAGAAGGCGTTGACTATAAACAGCTTTTAGATATAAGAAGAAAATCTAAATTTAATAATAGATATAAAAATGATATTTCTCTTGGAAAATGGGATAATCCTTTCAAAAAATAAATTTTAAAAATGAAAAAAGTTAAAATTGTAAATAAAGAAGTTTCAAACTCTGAAGTAGAGCTAACTGAATTTCAACTACTCGAAAAAATTAAAGAAGAAGGAGCGATAGAGGTACTTAGAGAATATGAAATACCAGAATCATTTCTTTTAAAATGGGGACCAGAAAGTGAAGATTTTGAAGGCATAGATAAAGAAATAGTAATTACTATGTTATCTCTTTCTGAGGACTTTATTAAATCTGGCATAACCTTGGAGTACTTTACTTTAGAAGATATATCTGACTTAAACATGTTGACATACTCAAATCTATCGGAAGATTTTATAAAAGAGTATGAAGAATGGATTAATTGGGAGAGAATGATTCTATACTTAAGCTCTTCTGATAAAATATCTAACATTTCAATCTATAAAAGTATTATAGAAAAATTCAAACTTTGGAATCTAATTAGTGCGAATGATCTTTCTATAGACTTTATCAGAGAAAATAAAGAAAAGCTTGACTGGAGAATTCTATCTATTGTCAAAAACTTTTCTGAGGAAGAGATTTCTGAATTTAAATCAGAAATTCCAGTTGTTAGAGAAATTCCAAAATCTGGAGACTTTAATACTCCGAGTGTTAAAGAAATTAGAAAACTAATAAAATCAGTTTCTCCTTTAACGGAATCAGAGAGACAAGAAGCTAAAATAGAAGACAAGTTAAAAGAAGAAGAGTTGAAATTTAGTATAAAGCATACGATTGATAATCTGACTAAAGATGATCTAGAAAATATTAAAAATTATCTTAGAAATCAAAAAGACTAATTAGCCTCGATCAAGGCTTTCAAACCAGCATTAACTAATTTATCTTTCATTGTAGAAATTGTCTCGAGATCTCCGTATTTAACATCACACTCTCCATTGAAGTGTACGATGTGCGCACATTGAGAAGCTTGCTCATATTCGTGTCCACAAACTTTCATCAAACAAGTGATTACCCAATCAAACGTATTATAATCATCGTTTGAAAGTATCAATTTCCACGGTCTAGAAAGAATTTCATCAGCTTTGGATTTTGTTTTCTTTTCAGTAATTGTGCTCATATTTTTTTATTGATTTTAGGTGTTTTATATATTTAAAATTTTATAAGTTTAAAAATTTATTTTAATTTTTTAACCTCAAATTAATTCCTGAAAATAATTAATGATTTTGATAAGTTTGTTGATATTATATGAATCCTTTATACCAAGTATTGTGTAAGTTAACGCCTTTTATATCCTCACTCTGATATAAAGAAATCCTTTATACCAAGTATTGTGTAAGTTAACGCCTTTTATATCCTCACTCTGATATAAAGAGTTAATTCTAATTATATCGAAAGATTCAAAAATATCTTCCAATTCTTCAGCACCACCACCTATAATAGATAATAAATTCATTATCTTTTCTTTGTGTGGATTTATTAGGCTAGGTAAATTTCTTTTAAATTTAAGTGCAGATTGTCTATCAGCGAATATACCATAAATGCCTTTATCCATTAATCTACTTAATCTTATTGATAATGACTTTGTATTTTGATATAAATCTATTAAGTCTACATAGTTTGGATCTCCTGGTTCAATAAATTCATCATCATCTTCTATATAATTATAGTATTTTAATCCTTCATTCCAATCACTCAAGCTTACGTTCATTGTAAATAAGTGAAAACTATTCGAATGATTAATTGAGGATTTAAGCCTATCATCATCATTTAATTTTTTTAAATCCGATTTTAATTCTTCTGATGGGGTGAATCTAAATTCTAATGTAAATGATAGAGGCCCATTTCCATTTTTCCAATCGCTAACTAATTGTTCTTCTGATAAATTAGTGTGGACTAATTTTGAATTACCGGATTGTGGACCATCCCATTGTGGCGTTCCATAATAGAATTTACAAATTGGATTTGTAATTTTACCAGTATAAACTGGAGATAATCCGACATATTGTATGTGTGCATTATAAAAACCGTGGCCTTTCTCATATCCATAATCAACTAGCTTATTGCCTTTTGTATGTTTTCCATAATATTTGAGACTGTTACCAGCCGTTATATAGGTTTCAGGTTTTAGCTCTTCATTGAAATGTTTAAGATATTTCATAAATTATATATTAAAAATCTATTTTATTTTTTAAGATTAATTTATTTGATAATTTTCAAGTAAATCGTCTCTTTTGTTAGACTCTTTTTATTTTAATTTTTTAACATCTATGATTTCTATAGAACAAGGTTGCTTTTCAGACCACTCTTTGAATCGGATAAGGTGAGTATCTCGGTCATCATAAATGACCACCTTATCTGGTCTAATTTTGTAAATTACTTTTTCAAATAAATCCGTTTTGAACTTGTAAGTATCCATTCCTGGATTTAAATGAACTTCATCAAATTTTAGTTCATATTTTTCTAGTATAGATGATACTTCACTTGTTAATTTTGAGAGTCTACCAGTTGCAAGTACTAAATAATCTCCTTTAGAAGATAGATATTTATCATAAACAACTTTATTAAGAGGAATATCAAAAATATCAGTATCAAGTGATTCTTTTCTACCCCACCAACCTGGATAAGGCCACTCTTGACCGGTCTTATTTTTATAAATTTCCATACCTTCTTTTGATTCAGGTGTGAAACAAAGAGTATTATCAAAATCGAAAATCGAAAGGTTTTTCACAGAAATTAAAAGGTTTTAATTTTAGATATATATTATATACAAATACAAATATAAATAAAAAGAAATGAAAATAAATTTTGATCCAAAAACTTGGCTAATTCTTGTAGTTTCTGGTATTGCTATATTTCTACTTTTCTTTTATTTTTATGATTCTTCTGGTCACAAAAGACTTATAAAAAACTTAGAACAAAGATCGGAGGAATTAGAAGAAAAAAGAGAACAACTTAAACAAGAGGTTGAATTTTATAAACTTGAAGCTAAACAAGATTCAATCGAAGCAGCTAAATATCAGTTTAAAATAGATTCTATAAATAAAGTTATTGCTTTAAAAGACATACAGATTCAGATACTAAGAGGGGATCTACAGGTACAAAAGGACAAAAAGAAAGAGACTGAAAAGAAAATAGAAAATCTTACAAAAAACCCGATTAAAAGAGAGGGAGATTTATTAATTGAGTCTCTAAAAGAAAAAACAACGAAAAAATGAAACACTTACTAATTTTATTACTAACTCTTATGAGCACAATATCATTTTCTCAATCAAAGGATACGCCTTACTACCTAGTAGAAAATGGTGACACAATTGGAATTGTTATTTCTATCGAACAAGCTCAAAAACTTGACAATGACTTAGAACTTCTTGGATTATTTAAGCAGCTTCAAATTGATTGTGATAATATTGATGCTAATTATGTGAAAGTAATAAATGCTCTTGGTGAAAAAATTGCTTTGTTTGAAGTCAAGGTTAAAGATCTAGAGTCACAGGGAAAGGCTAAAGATGATGAGATCAAAGATCTGAAAATGGCTTTAGAGAGATGCCAAGGCGGAGGAGATCTCTGTGATGATATAATTAAAATAAAAGATGAAGAGATTAAGGAGTTGAAAAAAGAAGTATTTAGACAAAAATTAGGCAAATTTGTGAGTGTTGGTCTTAATACCGCGGTAGTTATAGTGACTGCAATATTCTTAATAAAAAGCTAATTAAAAAACTAATATATAGTATATAAAAAATTAATCAAAAGGATGAAACATCTAAGAAAATTTGAAAAATACACTACAGATAGAAAAAAATCTGAAATTATAAAAGAATCTGTTTTACAAGTAAATGATATCTATAAAGTAAGAACGTTTGTAGATATACCACAATCTTTAATAAATTCTTATGTAAAGAAAGTCAAAGATACAGCTGGTAAAAATCTACGTCAGTTTTTTGGAGATGTTGATATTGCAGAAGAGATTGTTAAGTACATAAACTTGAACTTCTTGAATGTTGATAAAATTCCAGCTGAAGCTCTTATGGGTGGAAAAGATGACTCTCAACCTGCTACACCAACTGAAACTGAAACAACGGAAGAACCAGTTGAATCTACTGAAACAACAGAAGAGCCGGTTGCTGAAGCTGAGCCTGAGGTTAAAGTTGAGACTGAAGTTGAAACAGAAACACCGGCAGAAGAAAATTCCGATGACTTCGAAGAAGTAAAAGAGGAAGAAAAGGAAGAAAGTACTGAAGAAAAGGAAGAAGAATCTAAAGAAGAAGGTACTGAGGAACTACCTTCTTAATAAGAATAATATTTTATTAAAAAAACGAGGCACTAGTCTCGTTTTTTTATTATATGGCTTTTGTAAAATAATAAATATTATATGATTTTCAAATACACGGATTTTATAAATGAAGTAAAAAGTGGTAAACTGAACTTATTTAGAAAAAAAGAAATATCAGATCTTTTCACATCATCAATAGAAATTGAGTTAGAGACAGAAGACTTAACAGATGGTGATATTGATTATAGTGAAAAATATGTTAATGAGATTGTCTTGAAGATAAAAAATTCAGTCATAAAACATCTTCTTAGAATAGATGAATTTACTATTACCGAGAAAATCCAAGAATTTATAGAGACAATACTAAACGAGATAAAATACGAATGGGAAGATTATGAATATTTAGTAGATGAAATATTAGAAGAGGAATCTTATGAAGGCGAAAATAAATTAATAGTTCAATTAATAAAGCCACAAGTTTTATCTTATTTCTACTCTGATGATTTTAATTATTTAGAGAATCAATTCAGAAGTAATTTCAAAGATTTTTATAAAAAATACAAAAGTGTATTAAAGTTTGAACTAGATAATACTTTAAATAGAGGAATTGAACTTTCAAATCTAACATATTTCAACTCAATTGATGACTTAATCGGATTCATTCAAGATTTCTATGATTCATATAGTATTCAAAAATATTGGAAATTTACAGAAAATACTGGAATACATATTAATATTGGACTCAAGGAATCAACCAATTACAATATAATAAAAGGACTTTTGTTTTTAAATGATACAGGTGATGACCCATTTGTATTTAAAAACATGGAATGGAGAAAAAATTCTAAATTTTGCGGTTCTTTAATATCCGAACTAACTAAAGAAAAGAATCTAATTGAAGAATGTAAAAAGTTAATGCAAGATGAAAAAATTTCCGATATAGAAAATATATTAAATGATAGACTTATCCGAATTCTAAATGAAAAAGGTTATAAAAACTATGGGGTTAATTTAATACCTCTAAAAAGATTTAACTATATTGAATTTAGATACCCAGGAGGTGAGATGGATAAAACTAACCTAATAGATAAGCTTCTCTATTTTACTTACGTGGTTCATCTTATGACAAATTTTGAATATGACAGGAATATATATTTAAAGAAGCTTTATAAATTCTTAGAAAATAAGTAAAAATAATGCCATCAAGGTCAAAACAACAATTCAAATTTATTTGGGCAATGAGAAGAAAATGGGGATCTAAAAAGAAGGCGCCAAAAAATATGAAATGGGTTTTTGATGAAGAGTGGACTAAAGATGTCTCTTTTAAGAAGCTACCTAATAAAATAAAAGAATCACAAATTTTGAATTTTAAAGAATTTTTAAAAAATCGAAATTTGTGATTCTAATGGTCAAAATAGAATTAATACTATTCTGTTTTTCCTGGCACTTCATAAATTAGACTCGCCGAATCTGCATCTAAACTAAGAGCCCATTTAGCGATTTCTTCAGTAAAGTTCTTTGCTCTCGCATCATAGAAACTAACTACTTTAGAAATTTCGCCAATCCGTCTAAGAATTTCAGCAAAAGTGAATGCTTCTTTTGATAGACCCTTAACTTTATAATTCTGAATAAGGTGATAGATATAAGTAATTTCTGTAGCGGTGACTTTAAAAGACTTTACTTCTTCTCCTTGAAATTTAGTACCTTTAATTGATCCGAGTAAATCTACTAATTCGATTGCAATGAAAACAGTATTTGTATCATATTCAAGCTTCTTTATCAAAAGGTCGGTCAAAAGAGAATATTGACTTTGATCGAGATGAAAATTTAGTTTGCAATTTTTCAACTCTGTTTGATACTCTTTCCATAGATATTGAGCGTGAGCGTAATCCATATCTTTTTGTTCTTCACTCTTACCAAATCCATTGGTGTTTTTGATATACTCTTCTAGGGTGGTAATTGAAGAATCCAATGTAAATTCAGTATCTGTATCTAAGATTCTGAAGGTGTTTTCCTTTTTAGTGAAAAACAAGTCTGGTTTAACCGTGTTAACTTCTAATTTTGTTTGTGACATATTTTCTTATTTTATTTTTTTATCCATTTATAGTTAGACCAGTAGAGATAAAATTCTCTAGTGTCTCCAACTTGTCTTTAGCATTTGCCAATTGTTCTATCCACCTATCATGTTCTGTAAGTAGGTCAGAGTGCTCACCGATAGCAGCTAGATTTTTAGAACTAAAGTAAAGAGTAAGATTAGCCTCTGCTTCCGCTATTTGAGACTCGTATCTCTTTTTAAGAGCTGTGTAGTATACTGTTTGTAGATTTTCCATGTTTTATGCAATAAATTCTTCTTTTCCATCTTTTAATTGTTGGTGATATAGATCTTCGACTTGATTTGCCTTTGCTACTTTATCAACCCCATACTTTGAGATAAGTGATGAAAATGTTGTTAAATCTGGCTTAATCATTTTAATTTTACCAGACTGTGTATCTATAGAAATCTTATCGATTTCCTGTTCAATAAGGATTGTAATTGACTCATCATCAAATACAGACATCAAATCTTCATTGATTAATACTAGAAGTTCTTTTTCTAAAAGAAATCCATATTGGTCAGGAAGTTTAGATATTTTAATTAGATTTTTCTGTGATTCAGAACCTAAGAACTGAAACTTAACAGCGAGTGGGAAGGTTTTTTTATTGAAAACTTCGTAAAATGTATCTTGAGTATCTTGTGATACATCGTAAAATTTACCCATAAATAAATATTTTTTTTATTTATAATAAATATTATGATCTTTGTTTATCGGAAAATGAAATATAATAAGGTAATAATCGAAGATGTAATTAAAATTGGTAACAGTCTAAAATAGACCACATTATAATATTTAACCGAGTTTAGTGGTTTAAATCCAAGAACTATAAGGTATGAGTATTTATCAACCTTTTTTACATTTTCATAAAAGTCATACAACTCGTTTAAACCTACAGAATTAAGATAAGAAGATACTCTTGACACATATTCTTTAATATATGTTTGTGAAATTGTATCAATGTCTGAAGTTCTAAGATTATATGGCTCTCCATATAATTCTTGAGGAATATTAAGAACGGTATAAAGTCTTGATGCTCTGTCTATTCTAATATTGTAGTCTTGTTCTAGAGTGACTTCATTATTTCTTATGACTTTTTTATACTCTCGAAACAATTTAATTTTTTGAAAGATATTCATGGCAATTATATTAAATTTAATCAATTTGTTCTTTTAAACTGAACATCTAGTTTTGAGTAGTCAACTGCGTAATACCCAGACTTATCAAGTACAACTGAGTTTTCAAATCTCGTGCCAAGCAACTCTTGTGCAATTACACCTTGGTAAACTACTGTAGGATCAAACTTATATGAGAATAAGTAGATATTTATACCATCTGGTGATACACCAACTTTTTTCAATATGTTTTTGGTTCTTTTATCAGATCTACTAAAAAGTGAGAACCCACCATCACCTATATCAACATCTTCTTTAAGACTTCCAAGGTATGTTTTCAAAGCTCCTTTACTACCAACAACACTAGATATATCAGCGAGTAGACTTGTCATAGCATCGAGTTTCTCAAGCATTTTAGCATCATCTGATTTACCAGACATTCTAGCTCCCGTAGATGATGGTACCATCTTGAAATCAGTCATTGCGCCACCACCTGCAACTTTCTGACCTGTACCAGGGGCACCAGTAGTTTTAGCAGAAGTACCTTTCTTGTCTTGCACATCCTTCATAAGGTCAGCAAAAACTCCAGATCTTTCTTCTAACTTAGATAACATCGCGTCAAATTGCTCTGGATTCATCAATGACATTAAAATAACATTTGAAGAAAGACTCTTAATCGCTGCGAGTTTTTCTGTATCTAGAGTTTTTATTGATTGACTGAAATTCTTCATAGAATTTCCTAGTTTATCAAAAGACTGTGCCAGTTTTTCAATGTTAGAAACTGCGCTTACAAGTGGATTCTTACCACCGAATGCAGTCATTATCTTAGTATTTAGTGAACCAAAACTAAGTAAAGAAACTATATCTTTAAATTTCTGAAGAGCTAAAATTGTACCTTTAACCCACTCAACAGTTGGGAACTTTTTCCAGTTACCCGATTGAAATCTCTTATCAACATATAACATCAAATCTACAATTTTTCCTAATTGTGATTTCTTACTATCTTCTGAAGCCCCGAAAATACTTTCAAAAAATTGACCAAACATTCCCTTAAACGGTAGATTCATAAAGCCAGATATTGCCGCAGGAACTGACTTGGACCATTCTAAGCTTGGAAACTTAGTATAATTACCACCGCTAATTACAAGCGAAACATATTTTAAAGTGTCTGCAATATTTCTAACTTTTTTCAGACCTAAGAATAATCCAATTGTTCCAAACCTTTTATTTGATTCTATAGCTAGATTCCCGTATTGAAAAATCGTGCTTTTTGAACGTGTCAACCAATTCTGCGTTGGCACTTTAGTGTAACTTCCCTTAGATAGTGTTTTATCAACCCATAGTATAGCCTCTGATATCATTTTAACCTTCTTAATACCAGCTATAAGTGAAATCAGAGGGAAGATCTTATTTGAATCGATTGCTATCTTACCATATGTAAAAATTGCATTTTTAGATTCGTTTAGCCATTTTAAACTTGGAACTCTATTATATTTACCCTTTGATAGAGTCTTATCGACCCACAAAATTGTATCTACTAGTGTTTTAATCTTTTTGATACCTGCTATTAGAGGCACTGTGCCGAACATTTTATTAGAATCAATCGCCAATTTACCGTAATAAACTATTGAATCTCTAGTATTTGTAAGCCATTTTGTTGGTGGTGATTTCTCAAATTTAGCTCTAGATATTTTATTATCAATCCATATAATATTATCAAAAATCATTTTGACTTTATTAAAACCAAGTAATAAAGAAGTCACAGAGAAATTCTTATTAACATCAATAAACAATTTTCCGAACTCTAGAACAGACTGTTTTGTGCCTTTAATCCACTTATTATCAATAAATTTATTAAATTTACCCTTTGAAACTTGTGAATCGATTTGAAGTATTGACTTGATGATACTTGTAACCTTTGTCTGGCCGATTTTTAAGGAAATTATTGAAACTAATTTGTCTATAGTTTTGAATAATCCACCGAACTCTATAATTGAAGATTTTGTGCCTTTGATCCACTTATTATCAATAAATTTATTAAATTTGCCTTTAGAAATTTGTAGGTCGATTTGTAGAATAGATTTAATGATACTAGTAACTTTAGTTTGACCAAGTTTTAAGTCAATTATTGATATCAATTTATCTACATTTTTAAACAAGTTTGAAAATTCTAGTATTGAAACTCTCAATGAACTTGACCATTTCTGACTTATTACTCTGTTAAATTTACCTCTAGATATCTGATTATCAACATCCAAAACAGACTTCAGAATACTCGAAATTTTGAATTGACCAGTCTTTAATCCTACTAAAGAGACCAACTTATTAAGTTCACTGAGTAACTTCGCAAATTCACTAATAGACTTTGTAGACCCTTTAACCCAATTTGAGTTTGGAAACTTGTTAAATTTACCGAGGCTAAATTTCTTATCCAAATCTAGAATGTAATTAACTAAGGATTTAGACTTCAAAATACCACTAAGTAGTGAAGTGATAGATATACTTTTATCAATACTCTTTAGAAGATTAATCATCATAGTAAAAGATGATGAAATAGCACTTGTCCATTTTTTACTCGGAAAACTTGTAAACTTAGCGTCCTTGAATGCAATCGAGAGTTTGTAAATACTATCACTTATCATCCAAATTTTAGAAAGTCCCTTGAAATCAATGTTGTTTACTTTCTTAATCAGTGCTGGTATCATTGCAAAAGCTCCTGATATTCCCATAACCCAGTTTACTGTTGGATAAATTTTATACAAACCCTTACTAAGTATGTTCGCAGAATCTACGATTCCCATACTAAGTGTTTTTATAGCTTCACTATACTTACCAACTGAAACTCCACTTTTAAACCATCCTGAATCTTTTTGTAGTATCGTATAAATAGGTTGAAAAGCTGAAAGTGCTCTACTAACACCATCTGCCCATTCTGTGGTTGGGAAAGACTTATAAGCGGACTTTGCTTTTGCTAATATTAAAGCAGAATCAACTATACCTTGACTAATAGTACGAATAGCCGCGGCATACTTATCAGGTGATATATTACTTCTAAACCAACCTGAATCTTTTTGTAATATCTTGTATATTGGATGAAAGGTACTTAAAGCCTTACTAACTCCGTCTGCCCACTGTGTTGTTGGGAACATTCTATAAGCAAGAGAAGCTGAGGCTAAAATCACAGCCGAGTCTCTTATTCCAGTTGTAATAGTTTTTATAGCTGTTGCATATTTCTCTGGAGATATGTTACTTCTGAACCAACCCGAATCTTTTTGTAGAATCTTATATATTGGTTGAAAAGTACTAAGAGCTCTACTCACACCGTTTGCCCACTGAACTGTTGGGAACATTCTATAAGCAATAGAAGCTGAAGCCAAGATCATCGCTGAGTCTCGAATACCAGTAGTTATTGTTTTGATTGCTTTAGCGTACTTTTCTGGTGATATATTAGACCTCAACCATCCAGAATCTTTTTCTAAAATTTTATAAATTGGTTGGAACACACTAAGAGCTCTACTTACACCGTTTGCCCACTGTACTGTTGGAAACATTCTATAGGCAATCGAAGCTTGTGCTAAAATCATCGCTGAGTCTCGAATACCAGTTGTAATTGTCTTTATAGCATCGGCATACATCTTTGGAGAAATACCACTTCTGAGCCATCCAGAATCTTTCTGTAAAATCTTATAAATTGGTTGAAATGCAGTAAGTGCTCTACTTACACCAGAAGCCCACTGTTCTGTTGGATAAAATTTATATGCAACAGATGCGGTAGACAGCACTATTGCGGCATCAGTAATTCCTCTACTAATCGTTCGTATAGCCTCTGAATATTTCTTAGGATCTATTGAACTTTTCCACCAACTAGCATTTCTTACCAACATCTCATAGACTGGTTGAAACGCTGAAAGTGCTTTACCGACACCTTCAGCCCACTGAACTGGTGGACCATTTTTAAATGCAACAGCCGCTGCTCCGAATGCTTTACCAGCAGTTACAATTCCACCAGTAATCGTTACTATCGCTTCAGCGTATTTCTTAGGATCTATTGAACTTTTCCACCAACTTGAATTTCTAACCAGTAATTCATATACCGGTTGAAATGCTGAAAGAGCCTTACCAACACCTTCGGCCCACTGGACTGGTGGTCCATTTTTAAATGCAACAGAAGCCTGACTAAATGATTTAGCCGCGGTGATTATACCACCAGTTATAGTGACTATAGCTTGTGCATATTTCTTTGGATCTATATTACTTTTCCACCATCCAGTATTTTTAAGTAATAACTCATATATAGGTTGAAAGGCAGCTAGTGACTTACCAACTCCATCGGCCCATTCAACCGGTGGACCATTTTTAAACGCCACCGATGCGGAACCAAATGCCTTTGCAGCAGTGACTATACCACTAGTTATAGTCACAATTGCTTGAGAATACATTTTAGGATCTATACCACTCTTCCACCAACCAGAATTTTTTAATAATAGTTCATAAATAGGCTGAAACGCTGAGAGTGACTTACCAACCCCATCAGCCCACTCAACAGGTGGACCATTTTTAAATGCTACTGACGCCGACCCGAAAGCCTTTGCCGCAGTCACAATTCCATTCGTAATTGTAACTATAGCTTGTGCATACATTTTTGGATCGACACCACTTTTCCACCAACCAGAATTACTTGCTAGTAATTTGTATATAGATGAGAATGCTCCTAAAGATTTACTAACTCCATTTGCCCATTCAACTGGTGGACCATTCTTGAATGCAACAGACGCCTTGTCAAATAACTTTGCAGAATCTACTATACCACCAGAAATTGTCTTAATCGCTTGCGAGAAGTCTTTAGGTGATACACCAGAACCAAATATACTCATTATTCTATCCTTAACTAGAAGTGAATAGATAGATGAAAAAGCACCAAGTGCTTTACTGATACCCTTAGCCCACTCAACTGGTGGCCCGTTCTTAAACGCTACAGCAGCATTTCCAAATAATTTTGCGGCATCTACTATTCCACCAGAAATTGTCTTAATAGCTTGAGAAAAATCTTTCGGTGAGATTCCTGATCCAAAAATACTCATAATTTTATCTTTTACGAGTAGTGAGTATATTGATGAGAACGCACCGAGTGAAGCACTTACACCTTTTGACCAAGTAACTGGTGGTCCATTTTTAAAGGCAACTTTTGCGCTTTCAAAGAGTTTTGCGGAATCTACTATTCCACCAGAAATTACTTTTATAGCTTGCGCAAAGTCTTTAGCGGAGACACCACCTATGAAACTCATAAGTTTTTCAGCTAATAACATTCTGTAAATTGGTGAAAATGCAGAGAGTGATGCGGAAATGCCTTTTGCCCAAGTAGGATTCGGACCTTTAGTATAACTACCTTCAGCTAACTTTTTATCTACATCTACTATAGCTTGAGCTATTTTCTTTATTGCTTGTATTCCTGACTCTAATGGGTTTTTTACTAATCCAAGACTCAACTTTTGCAAGAGACCTCCTCCTGAACTAACAGCACCCAATAATAATACTGCTGTAGAAAACGCTGTAATAATTGAACCAACTGTTAAAGCCCAAGCAGCACCTGGGTACTTTGTATATTGACCAGCACTTAATATTTTGTCAGTCTTCACTATAGTTTTTGCAATTGATTCAACTGCAGAAAGTCCAGCTTTGATGGCCAATCCTCCTAAACCTAAAGTACCGACTATTATTCCACCTAGTGTTACCGCGGCAAGTCCGAATCCAACCATCGAGGATCCAACTCCGAGAATCCATCTCACACCAGGAGATTTCGTATAATTACCCTTGGCAATAATCTTATCTACTTTAACAATCGTTTCAGCAATACCGATAACTGCGACTAGTCCAGCAGCAATAGCGAGACCTCCTAATCCAAGTGTGCCGACTATTATACCGCCTAATGTAACTGCAGCGAGACCGAATCCTACCATAGTAGCTCCGACTCCAAGAATCCATTTTGCACCTGGATACTTTTGATAAGTACCTGCTGAAATTATTTTATCTGTCAATACAATAGTACCAGCTATTGCAAGAATTGAAGCGAGTCCTGCAAGAATTGCAAGAGCTCCAATTCCAGAAGATGCAATAGAACCCAAAACTACAGCCGCTAGTCCAAATCCAACAAGAGATGCTCCTACTCCAAGTGCCCATTTCCAACTTGGATACTTTTCATAAGTACCCATATTAAGAATCACAGAAGAAAGTGCGATAGTTGTTGCTATTGCTAAAATCATCAGACCACCAGTCAAAATATCTTTTAATCCTAATCCAATTTTTTTAATTGTCTTGATTGCAATGGCCATCACAACTGTTGTAGCTCCAAGTCCTATTCCTAGAAGACCGAATTGTAACGTCTTCATAAATGGTACAGAAGGAGCAACAGAAACTATGAAACTAGCAATCGCTACTGTAGTTGCGACTATTAGTAGCATTTTCATGGCGTTAACTACTTGAGCAGTGGTTACTCCTTTAAGACCTTTGACTATAAATTTAGTTGCAAATGCAAACCCTACAAATAAAATAGAAATTCCAAGTGCTGTTAAAAACTGAGCAAATCCTATTGGCTTAACACCCGAAATAAAGTATGAAGAAACCATTATTGCTAGTGAAAGTGCGGTGAATATAATAGGCATTCCTATTGCTGCTTTTGTTATGTCAGCTGGTGATAACCGTCTAAATGCCGGTAAAATCTTAGCAAGACCAAAAGAAAGTGCTACAAAAACTATAGATATTGCAATAGCAGTAAGTGCTTGAAATAGCCCAATTACTTTAACATTCCCTAAGAAATATGAAGACATCATGATTGAGAATGAAAGAGCTATAAATATCAAAGGCATCATGGCCGTAGCAGCAAGAGCTGTCGCTGGATCTATTCTTCTAAAAGAACCTATTATTTTACCTATACCAAAAGATAATACTGTGAATACACCAGCAATTAATATTGCGGTCAGTGCTTGAAAGAATCCTATTGGTTTCACCGCTGAAAGTAGGTAAGAGGCGGCAGCAATAGTCGCAGTTACTGCAAGTAATACAATAGGCATCATTTTAGCGGCCATAAATGCAGTTACTGGATCTATACCTCTAAATGCTCTTATTAATTTTCCAATTCCATATCCTAGAACTGAAAATACACCAGCAATCAAAATAGCAGTGACTGCCTGAAAAATACCAATTGGTTTGACAGCGCTAAGTACATAAGAAGATAGTGCAATTGCAGTTGATACCGCAACCAGAACTACTGGCATAAATAAAACGGCTTTTACACCTCCTAATAAACTCATCTTACCAAAAGCTCCAACAAGTCTATGTAGACCAAATGAAAGTGCGGAAAAAACTCCACCTATCAAAATTGCGGTCACGGCTTGTGCTAATCCAATTGGTTTTACTTTACTCAAGATATATGACGATGCGGTGATAGCTGCAGAAAACCCAACTAACCCTAAAATGATAGCGGGTAGTTGTTTAATATCGATTGCTGCGCTTCTAGACTTTCTACCTCTCTCATCAGTTACCTCTTTACCTGAGAAAACTGAAGCTATTTTAGCAAATGCTATAGCGATTAATGGAAGTGCAAGTGCTATTGCCATTACTGACACAAAATCTACTTTACCAACTAGTTTAAGAGCAAGACCAATTGCTACAATTCCAACTGCGATAAGTAAAATTGCAGAAACTCCATCTTTGATTTTCTTAGTGTCCATGCTTCCAAACATGCCACCTTTTGATTTCTCTTCTTTGGATTCTCTTCTTTCATCTCTTTTCTCTTTTGCTACTTTTGTTGTAGTCGGTTCTTCTGAGACTTTTTTTATTTTTGAGTCTTTTGAATCTTTACTATCTTCTTTTCTATCCCTAGAAACCTTCACAGTTGTTGGTTCTTTACTAAATGCCTTAACAGTTTTATCTTCTTTGGTCGTCCTACCACCGTATTGTTTCTCAATTTGTATCTTGACTGTCGTAAGTTCAGTGTCTGTTTTCTTTACCTTTTTATCATCTTTCGATATAATACCTTTAGTAAAATAGTCAGAAAGAATTTTAACCTTCTCATTAATTGATTTATTAGGAAAAAGTCGATTCCAAAAACTAACCTCTCCTTTAGTTTTAACAGGAGTTTCTTTGAATTCTGTTCTTTTATCTTTTTCTATATCTTTAGACATCTTCATAGTGGTTAGATCAGATGTCACTGCCTTACTCTTCCTTTCTTCTATTGATTCTTCTTTTTCTCTTTTTAATATAGTATGTAATCTAGTTAAAAAACCTTCGGACGAACTTTGTTTTTCTAGTTTTAGAACCTTTGTATCCTCTTGTCTTTCTTTTGCAATTTTGGTAGTTGTTAATTCGGATTGAATCTTTTCTGATTTAGAGATTGAAGAATCTTTGTTGTCCTCTTGTCTTTCCTTTGCAATTTTAGTAGTTGTTAATTCGGATTGAATATTTTCCGATTTAGAAATCGAAGAGTCTTTAGTGTTCTCTTGTCTTTCTTTCGCAATTTTAGTAGTTGTTAACTCCGTAAAAAACTTTTTTAACTTAGAAAATGAAGTGTCTGTAGTGTCTTTACTCTTAGTATCTCTTACATTTTCTTGATTCTCTTCTAATTTCTGTCTTCCGATTTTAGGAGTTGTTGGTTCAGAAGGGATTTTTTTAATTTTGGTTTCATTAGGTGTATCTTTACCTTCTCTCAACATTTTAAGAATAGTATCTTGCTGATTTAAGATTTTCTGAGTATCTTCTTTTATCTGAACTATACTCATAGTAATTTGCTTGATCTGTTCCTCAAAATTTCCCATTTTTAAGGCAGCAGCTGTAGCAGATTTAGGATCACCAGATCTGGTTAATGCCTCATAAATTCTATCAAGAGAAGCAGATAAATTACTTAAACCTTCAATTAACTCTCTATCCATTAAATAACTTTAATTTACAGAGTATATATAAATAATATGTTTATTTCTTAATATATAAGTATGAAAACCACTGAAAACTATGCCTGATATGAAATTCAAGAAAATTTTACAAAATTTTAGAATTCCAGAAAGTTTAAAAGAAATGGAGTTAAATCTTATTCTAGATAAGATAACTAAAAGAGTGCGGCTAAATGGCAAAGAGAAGAGTTTTCTTGAAACTTATAAAGATATTAATGACGATGATTTAAAAAGCTTTGCAATGCTGTCTAGATTAACGACAGTAGAAAAAATCAACTCTCTCATAGACTCCAAAAAGAAAATTATATGTGATCTCAAAGACAGAGATGGAAAATTAGGACTGCAAATAGTTAAAATAGAAAACCTAGATGAAGATGAAGTTTCAATTATAAATCTAAAAGACGGATCTACTTTTAAAATGAAAGACAATTTTCTATACAATATAATTTATAACTTAAAAAAAGATATATACTCTCTAGAATCATCTGATGAGTTCTATGAAAAGTTAAAAGTATAAAAGTGAAAATTAAAAGATATAATAAATTTGTTGAAGCTATTTCTGGAACAGAACTAGTTGGAAAACATATGGGTCCAAACTATCCAGAACAGGATAATTCTCCTATGAAAAAGGTTGGGTTAGTAGATGTTCTTTACTCAGATATCTTTGGAGTAATGGTTACCTATGATGAATACTTAAATCTCTATAACGACTACCTTAAAAAAGGAGGCAGTCCACTACAAGAATTTAATTTAGAAAATTTAAACAAAGTTCTAGTAACTTTGAGTGAGTCCACTGATATAAAGTATAAATAAAAAATATTTTAATCATGGCAAAACAACAAGCAAAAGAAGTCAAGAAGTTTGAGTTCTCTAAGATTGGTTCTATTTTAGATAACATTTCGAAGACAGTTCCAATCCAAGTTGAGAAAGAAATAAAAGAAAAGAAATTTATATCGACAGGTGTTTATATAGTAGACGCAGCAATGTCTGGACGACTATTAAATGGAGGTGTAGCAACAAACAGAATTAGTGTATTCGCGGGAGAGTCAGGAGCTGGAAAGTCATTCTTAGCATACTCTTGTGCTAAAAACGCTCAGAAAGCAGGATATTCTGTCATTTACATCGACACAGAACAGGCGGTAGACTTAGAAGATCTTCCCAAATTCGGTGTAAGTAATGACTTAGAAAATTTCAGACTAGTCAGATCTAATAAAGTTGAAGACATAAACATTACACTAACTCAACTAATAGATGAATTAAAAGAACAGAAACTTGCTGGATTCGAGTTGCCAAAATTAATGATAGTATTAGACTCATTAGGTCAAATGGCATCCAATAAAGAGAAAGCTGATCTTTTGAAAGGTGATATAAAACAAGACATGACTAAAGCCAAAGCAATCGGTTCTATGTTTAGATCTATTAATAATGACCTTGGTTATCTAGATATACCAATGATCGTATGTAACCATACTTACTTGACTATGGACCTTTTTCCACAAGCTGTCATGAAAGGCGGTTTATCACTTCTATATTCAGCATCAGTAATCGGATTTATGACTAAATCCAAATTGAAAACAGGAGAAGAAGATGATATGGACTTAGGTGGATCAGGCATTACGGTTCTCTTCAAAACACAAAAAAACCGACTAGCTAAACCGAAAAAAATTAGATTTGATATCTCTTTTGCAAACGGAATGAACCCATATACTGGTCTAGATGCATTCTGTAGAGCCGAGTATTTCGAACAAATTGGAATAGCACAAGGAAAGATGGAAGTCGACAAGAAAACGGGAGAAATGACATTCATACCAGGCGGTAATAGATGGTACATAAATCATCTAGACAAATCTGTTACTACTAAACAGTTATTCACACCCGAAATCTTCACTCAAGAAGTGTTAGAAAAAATGGCACCAATAGTAAATGACTACTTCAGATTCAAATCTCTAGAAGAGATTGAGCAGGTTGAAAAACAATTCAACCAAATAGTCGAATCTGACGAAGAAATACCGGACAGTGAATCTTTCGACGCAGGAGATTTCTTCAACTAAAAATTAACTCAAAAGAAAACCCAGTCAATTGACTGGGTTTTTTTATTAATAAAATAAAATTAAGCTTTCAAAGATCTAACTCTGAGAGTCTCAAGAAGTCTCTTAACCATTTCGATATCAAAGATACCATTAGCCACTAGACCACAAATAACACCAACAAGCATTCCACCTTTCCATTCCATATCTGCGAAGATGCCTAAATTCAACCAAGTACCAAAGATACCAAGTAAAATAGCAACTACCCAAGATTGAAGTCTAGACCAACGGCCATCAGCCTTAGTGAAACGTGAAACATATTCGTTAAGAACAATAACTGCAGCAGAAAGTGCAAGTACGGTGTTAAAAAATGAGAAAACGTCCATAGTTCAATTTATTTTTTATTTATCGAGATTCTCGATAATATCATCAGTGGTATTTCACAACACCTCCAATATTCATAAGAGAAGGTACACTCATTTGATTAGGTTTACCCACACTATAAACACTATAAGTGTTTATTCTATCAGGATCTTCAGAGAAAAATTTGACAAGAAAATCATACTTAGCCTCATCAGACAATTCAGAATCTTGAGGGAACATACGAAACAATTGTCCTAAATTAGAATCCACATATTCTTTAGACATTAACAAATGTTTAGGATTCCATTCACTCCAACATTCAAGGTATTTCATAGGCGAGAAATATTAGTTTAGTGAATCATGATGTTACATGATATTGATTATCAAATTTCCTGCATTGTCTTCTTTGAATTCTCCACCAAGACATGCTGCGATATAGTTTGATAACTCGTCTTTAATAGTCATTTTTGTTTTGAAATCTTCATATGTCTTTAAATAAACATCAGAAGAAATTTCAATTAATTGATTTCCAATATTAATAACTAATTTTTGATCTTTAAGTTTATTATAAATATGAATCAATATATTTTCTTCTAATATTAATTTTTCAGAGTTAGAAAATACATAAATTTTATCATTGTCAATTGAAAAAGTATGCTCATCACTGTTAATAACATCAATTTGTGATAGAGATACGTCGAAAAAGTCAGCTAATATCTTTTCATGATCTATAGAAGCTTTTTGCACTCCTTTGAATAAACTAGTTCTTAAATCAAGTATTTGAAATTCATTTGATTCTAGGAACTTAAAATTTTCAAAAGTCATTACAGAGTCTTTAAACATTGAGACTCTATCATCAATAACATCCGACAATACAGTTTCAATATTTGATACTTCGGACAATCCTCTTCTTTCTAAAAATTTTAGTAAATTAGATTTATTTCCAAGTAGGTAAGATTTTAAATTTGTTGGTTTAATATTCCAGGTTTCAACATACTCATCGATATATTGATTAACTAGTTGGTAATATTTATTAGCATCTTCGCTTGTTTTTATCATAGTCTATATATAATTTTTTGTAACTCATAAAACTTTCTGTCTTTATAAAACTATACTATAAGTAATTAAAATCAAACAAATGAATAAATATTTTTTAATCGCTTTTACTTCAATTTTCTTAGTTTCATGTGGTGGCGGAACTTCAGAATCTAGTACTACTTCACAAGACTCTACTTCAGTATCAACTGACTCTTTGTGTACTGAGTCTCAAGTAGATACAGTATCAGTAGATAGTTTGCAGTACTAATTCACAAATAAAAATTGAAGAAGAAAAAGACCCAAATTTATTTGGGTCTTTTTTGTTTTTTAAAAGAGTCAAAAAAAGATATATAAAAATAAAAAATTCGATGAAAAAGTTTATTAATTTTCTATTATTAGGTGTTTCACTATTTTTATTTAGTGAATCATATTCACAACGGATTTGTGGTCAAGATGAATATCATCAGAGTCAATTATTGATTGATCCAAACTATCAAATCAATCAAGAACAGATTGAACAATTTACAAATGATTTTATTAGAAACTATGATGGCTCATCAAGAGCAATTGTAACAATACCAGTAGTTTTTCACATAGTTTACAATACTACTTCACAAAATATAAGTGACTCTAAAATAAACTCACAGTTAAGTCAATTAAATTTAGATTTTTCTAAATTAAACAGTGATAATTCTAGTACTCCTTCTGTCTTTCAACCAACAGGAAACATGGATATACAATTTTGTCTCGCGACAAGAGATCCGAATGGAAATCCAACAACAGGAATTCAAAGAAGACAAACAACAGCAACATCCTTTTCAACTAATAATACTGTTAAGTATTTTGCTCAAGGAGGTCTTGATGCTTGGCCTAGTTCAAGTTATTTAAACATTTGGGTTTGTAATCTTAGTGGTGGTGTTTTAGGATACGCTCAATTTCCAGGTGGAACTGTTGCAACTGATGGAGTTGTACTTACTTCATCTTGTGTTGGTAGTGTTTCAAATCCTTCTGGAGGAGCATTTGGACTTGGAAGAACAGCAACACACGAAGTGGGTCACTGGTTAAATCTCAGACACATATGGGGAGATGCTAACTGTGGAAGTGACTTAGTGTCTGATACACCAACTCATAATACTGCAAATTATGGGTGTCCAACATATCCACATCTTTCAACTTGTACTGGATCTCCTGTTGAAATGACAATGAATTTTATGGATTATACAGATGACGCATGTATGTATATGTTCTCAAATGGTCAGGCGGTAAGAAGTCAAGCTCTTTTTACATCTGGAGGCGCAAGATCTTCTCTTTTGACATCTCTTGGATGTTCTGCTCCGAATACAACAACCTGTTCAGTTCCTTCGGGAGTTTCTTCATCAATCGTAACAACTAATACTGCGACTATATCTTGGTCATCTATTGCGGGAGTAAGTTCTTATAATCTACAGTGGAAGCTTTCCACATCTAGTACTTGGACTACTGTGAACACGACTTCAACTTCAGTTTCACTGACAGGTCTCACCACTAACACAACTTATAATTTCCAAGTTCAGTCAGTTTGTGGAACTACAACAAGTAATTACTCAACTCAATCGAGTTTTACAACTCTTTCTCAGTCAACTAGTTGTACAGATACTTATGAGTCGAATAATAGTCTAAACACTGCTAAAACTATACCAGTAAATACAACAATTACTGCAAGAATTTCAACCAGCACTGATAAAGACTATTTCAAATTCACCACAACGACAACAAATAGAAATGTAAAAATAAATCTTAGTAATTTACCAGCTGATTATGATGTAAGACTTTACAACCCTTCAAATGTTCAAGTCGGATCTTCCTTAAACAGTGGCACAACTTCAGAACTAATCATTTATAATAATGGCCCAGTAGGAACTTACAAGGTATACGTTTTTGGGTATGCAGGAGCTTTTAACTCCACACTTTGCTATAATTTATTAGCATCGACAAGTTCAGCAACATTCAGAGAGTCGGAAAGTACTTCTGAAATAGTATCAATCGATAGAGAAAAATTAGAATCAATTTCTGTGTTCCCAAACCCAGCAAAAGAACTTCTTAATGTAAACTTCGAATCAAAAAATGAATCATATTATGACATTACTATTACTGATGCTACTGGCAGGATTGTTCAGAAAACTAATTTCCAAGCGAAAGTTGGGAAAAATTTTGTAGAAATGAACTTACAAAATTGTGAAAAAGGATACTACATCCTTTCTGTTTTTGATAGAGAATCATTTAAAACAATTAAGTTTGTAAAAGAATAAAAATAAAACATATTGAAACAAAACCCAACTTTAGGTTGGGTTTTGTTTTTTTATATATAGACTATGAATATTTCACAATCAAAATCTTACTTTAATACTAAAAATGTAGAATTTATTGTAAAAGAATCCTATAATGATTTAAAAGAAGATAGGGAATTTATTCCTCGTTTCTCACTCAAAAATATTAAAGACTTTCAAAACGTACCAATTAATGAACCAATAAAGTACGATGAAAAGTTAATGATTAAAGCCATTCAATATGGAATGATATTTTTGATAAACTACAAAGGTGAGAAAGATAAGCATTTTGCAGGACATGAACGTGTTATTTATCCAATGGTACTCGGACGTTCTTCTAAAGGTAAACCACTTTTAAGAGGGTGGCACCTTAATGGGTGGTCTGTATCTAAAAACAGACATATAAATAAAATTTGGAGACTTTTTAGAAGTGATAGAATCTTATCTATGACGTTTACTGGTTCATTCTATAGACTTCCACCTAATGGGTATAATATGAATGATAAAGGAATGAGAGGCGGGATAATTGTTAAAGCAGATTTTAATGCGATTAGAAGAAACCAACAAAATTTAGTTAAACAAAACGTCATTCAAAATAGAGAAGAAGTTACACTTAGTCAAGATGAGAGAAAGTTTGTTACAATAAGAGTAAAAGACACATCATCAAAATTGGATTTAAATAGCCCTCTTGATAATGCTTATGTAAACAATTTGAAGAATGTTGAAAATGTAAGAATATCTTTCTTAAAAAGTATTTATGGGAATAAATATTTGGCTATTTTAGGAGCGTTAGGTGAACCTGGAAATACTGTCAAAGTGTTAGATGATAAAGGAGTTAACTTAGGAGTATTTAAAGTCCTTGACTCTACAACAGGTCAAGTTTTAAAAAGCATTAAAACCGTAAAAGGAAATGCTATTTATGACTTGTATATTTTTGATAAGAAGATTTAATATATAAATTGTCTAAAATAAAATAGCATATGTTGAAATTCATAAATTTTATAAACGAAGAACTTAATATAGGTAAATTATCTAAAGAAGAGTTTTCAAATCTAATTGATAAAGTTAAGAAAAATCTTGATGAGTATAGATCTTCTATTCTTGATAATATAGAATATAATATAAAGACAAATAAAATTGAGTATAAAAAATTTGATAATATAAACATTTCTCAAATATTGTCACAATTAAATTCCGAATTAGGAAAAGATGTTGTTGATCAATTTAACATAGATTCATTTTTAAGAAAAATATCACAAATTTTAGATCTTAAAAAGAGAAACACTAAAAGGAAAGTAAAAGAAGAGTTTAGAGATTACTACTACAGTCTAGATAATAGATTCGAAGAAGGTCAGCCAGTTGAGAGTGAAGAAGATAAATTTGATAAAATAGAAGGAGAATCTTCAATATTAACAAAAAGAAAATATGAAGAAGAAAAGTATGATATTCAAGTTGAATTGTTAAAACTACAAGAGTGGATTGTTAAAAGTGGAGAGAGAGTTGCTATAGTGTTTGAAGGCAGAGATTCAGCAGGAAAAGGTTCTACAATTAAAAGATTCACTGAATATTTAAATCCAAAATACTACAGAGTTGTGGCTCTTGGTGTACCAACAGACGAAGAAAGACAAAACTGGTTTGGAAGATATGAAAAATATTTGCCAAAACCTGGTGAGATAGTTTTTTTCGATAGATCTTGGTACAATAGAGCGGTTGTTGAACCAGCTATGGGTTATTGCACAGAAGAGCAATATATGGATTTTATGGAAGGTGTTAATTCTTGGGAAGATAAGCTTTATAAAAGTGGAGTAACAGTAATAAAGTTATGGTTTTCAATCACAAGAGAAAAACAAGAACTAAGATTTCAACTTAGACAAACTTCGCCTTTAAAATATTGGAAATTTTCTCCAAATGACGCTAAGGTAATTGATAAGTGGGACATCATCACTAAATATAAAAATCAGATGTTTAACAAGACATCTACTTCAAGAGTTCCTTGGGTAATAATAAACTCAAATGATAAGAAGATAGGCAGATTGAATGCTATGAGATACGTTTTGAGTGTATTCGACTATGATGGAAAAAATGAAGATGTGTGTAAATACTTCACTGAAGTTGTCAATGTTCTCAAGTAATTTAGATTTTTGATAATTGAAAGTGCATACCATCTTTCTTTTTCCAAGTACCTCCCCAATCAAAACCGGCATCGGTAAAACATTTTACAAATCCCGAACTCAATTTTGGTTCTTTTCCAAAACCATTCTCAAAAGCGTTAACATCTACTGCAATGGCCCAGGAATGTAGGCTCATGGTCGTACCACCTCTTTTCTTTCTTATGTTAAAACAACCATCCCAAGTTTTCAATTCTTCAACAAATCCACGACTAATAAGATTACCGAAAGCCTTTTTAAGGGGATCAACCATATCTTTATTCATATAGATTTTTTTTGGGATAACTCCAATCTCTAAAGCTGAAGGAACATCCCAAAGTGTCATACAACTATTATCTTTAGAAGGTGTTCCATATTTTTTCTGACATTGACTCGATGTAACCATAAAATTATTAAATTTTAACTTATATATCTAACTCCTTGTCTTTTTCCTACTATAAATAAAAAATAATTTTTTAACAGTTGAACATTTATTCTCAAGAAGAATTAGATAAAATTTCTAGACTCAAAGATACTAATGATCGCCTTGAAGACTTTTTTAATACTAAAAGAGAAGAGTGGTCCAAGTTAATTACACCACTATTCGAAGTGTTAAAGTTTGAAATAACTGCAAAAACTTCGCAACAAATTCTTGATACACAGTCACTTTGTCTTACTTACAGACAATCTTTAAATGAACAAATATCTGTATTCCTGGATAAAAGAAGCAAGCAAGATGTAAAACTTAAAAGAATCAAACAAGATAAGTTTGTGTGGTATGCTACTTCTTTTGGAATCAAAACAAATATGGGAGAGAAAACTCTTCTAATAGAAGCTCACGTCTCTGAAGAACAAAGGAATGTTGAATTAATTGAAAATTATATTGAGTTTTTAAGACAAACAAATAAGAATCTAGAAAGTCTACAGTTTACAATTAAGAATATAATCGAACTTTTCAACTATTTAGGTCGATAAGAGTTTTCGAGTTTCATTCTCTCTAGTTCTGATTTAACTAAATCTTTTAACTCTGAAGGAAAACTACCAGATTCAAGAGATGATCTGTACGATCCAGCGCATTCAGGACAAGGTATCTTTACACTACCACTACCGTCACATTCTTTACAATCTCTCCATCCCTCACCATCACATTTTTTACACTTTTTATCCTCATGAGTTCCAGTACCTCCGCATTTTTTACAATTGACTGTTCCACCACCATCACATACCTGACATTCTCCTTCATCAACTCCAGATTCATCACAATGCCAACAATGATCCCATCCTCCTCCAGTATCATTGAGAATTTTAACTTTTTTTGAACCGACATTACTAAGAGTCTTGTCTTTTTTGTTTAGATATCTTAAAGTATCTACGTATGGATATTCATCAAAATTAACTTTTTTCAAATTTACAACTACCTCACCAAGAAAAATTTCACCTTTATATTTAAAAAAAAGTCCTTCTGTCTCGTCAGAACTATTTTTGTACTTGTACATACAATCATTTTCATTTGCCCACTCTATAAACTTATATCTATCACTATCACTTGCTGTATAAATTCTGTCCATAAATTTTTTAGCACTACAAGGGGATTTTGAAACACTCCAAACAAGTGCTCTTCCAAGTACATAACCAGCAGAATCAAGATAAACTAAAAGACTACAAACATCACTATTTTCTTCATATATTCCGAAATAGTCTTGGCAACTCTCATATTTCATACAAGAGTTACCGAGATCGCCTTTTTGATAAGCGTAAGTATCTTCGTAATAATATCTTGAAATTTTAGAACTATTGACTAGCTTAAACTCGTTTTTAACTTGAGTATTACCAGCCTTATATAAGTTTACAAAATCTTCAAAATCCTTATCTGTAAATGTCGCAGTGAACCCTATTTGTTTTTTTATTTCAGGGTCAGTGAGAATAGCTCTTGCAAATCTTCCGACTTTTATTTCACTTCTACTAGATGACATATATGGTGAACTATCTAGTGGAAGTCTCGAAACTCTCTGGTCGGAAATGAAAGTAACAGTGTCATCCTTATCAGTCACATCAATATAGTTTTGTGATAGATCTTTATCCACCTCTAATTCAAATCCAAAAAGTCTATGAAGTTCACCAGCTACTTTACTAGTCTTGGATATTTTTCTTAATCTTTCAATGAAATTAATTGAACCAGAAAATTCACCTTCAAGTATAAGACTTGGAATTTTAGATTCAAGAATAAAATCGTTATACTTTTTTATCATTTAAACTTTAAAGTTATTTTCAACTACATTCTATATATTAAATCCTATGGCTAAATATAAACTTACACAAGATCTAACTATTTTAGATAAAACTGTACTTACTAGAGATAGTGAAGTAGAGTTCGATGAATCAGGAGAATTTATAGTAAATTCTGAATTAGGACCCATTAAATTAACTAAAGAGATTCTAAAAGATAAAATCACGTCGTTAGAAAAAAATGTTGAATTTAAAGTATCTCTGCTCAATGAAGATGATGAAGATAAGGTAAACTTCTATCGAATGCAATTTGATATAAAGTCTACTAGAAGAAAAATTCGTGAAATTGAAAACGAATTCAGAAAAATTTTAAATGAAGTATTATGAAAATTAATCATTCCCCAGTTACTTACTCGTCAATTGTTGAAATAGGTGAAAGATGTCAAAATCTAGAAAAGAAAACTAGAAAACCTTACTTGAAACTACACAGAGGAGTAATGGATGTAGATTTAATCGATTTAAATTCGTTCATGAATGACTTTGACTATAATCAAAAATCTGTTCAGCAATATGGTGGTAATGATGGTGATACTAAATTAGTAGAAGCAATTAAAGATAAATTTCACTTGAAAGATCACTGGGTAATGACTGTTCCCGGTGGAATGGCAACACTTGATTTAGTTATTAATTCACTTTCAGAAGAAAACTTCTGGGTTCCGAAATATCACTGGGGATCTTGGAATAAAATTCTTAAAATTCATAATAAAAATATTCAAGAGTTTGATGATTTTAATATTGGCAACTTCAAAGCTTTGGATCCGATACTTGGACCATCAGGAGTAGTTATGTTATGTTTTCCGTCAAATCCAACTGGATGGTCACCATATTTCTATGACTTAAAAAAATTCTTAGACTATTCAAAAGAAAAAAATATTACAGTTATTTTAGACCTACCATATTACTTTCTTTTCAATGATATTGATGATCCTATTCATGAATTATTTTACGATAATGTAATTGTGATTTCATCTTTTTCTAAATCAATGGGTTTATCAGGACTCAGAGTCGGATATATCGCAACAAAAAATCAAGAATTGTATAACTCAATGAAGATTCGTTCTTTATATAAGTATAATTCCATTTCAACAATACCTCAGCAAATAATAACTAGACTACTTACAACAGATGATGGTAAATTGGCATTAGATAATTATAAATTAAAAACTCAAGACAGTATTAAAAAGAATATTAGTTACTTAAAAGAGAGAGGATTTTTATTTGATGAATATCCATCAACACCAACTGGTCCCTTTGCAATTATAAAAATTGACTTTGACATCTTACTCGTCAATCAGATATCATCGGTGCCTCTTACCAAATTCTCTTTGAATAGAACTGTAAATCCAGAGTTATCAAGAATTTCGGTTGCGGTACCACACGAAACTTTTGTTAATTACTTTGATAAAATAAAAGTCGATGAGCAGGTTTCTATCTAAAAGTGAGATTCTTTTTTGGGAAGAAAAAATAAAAGACTCTTCCTATTCTAATTCTTTAGTTTCAGGTCAATTATACAATATTGATAATCCTAGTTCCTTGAAAATCAACTATAGATTCTCTTTTTCTATTGCTAAAAATCACGAATCCAGATTTGAAATTTTACTTAATAATTTCCTAGAAGAGGGATTTACTGTAAAACACAGCAATCAAAATTGTAGTAAAAGGTCAGAAATGAATCTTCGCAAAGAGATTTCAACTCTTAAACAACTACAAGAAAAAAATATTCATCAAATAAAAAAAATAGATTACATTAATTATAAATACAACTTTAATTATGTTCCGGTGCTTCCATGTATCCACTTTGTTCAAACTCTAAAAGATGTAATTGAAATAATTTCAAATTACTGGGCGTTTGATGAAGAAGGAAACGAAATCTGTAATATGAAGTATTCGACTGGTCAGATAGTTTCTCTTGATTGGGATAAAAGTGACTATATCATAGACTCTATTCTTTACCTACGAAGGAATACTGATCAATTTGAAAGCTTAGAAAAGAGGTATAAAATTGAAGATGAATTATTACTTTATAGATTATCTAAAATAATATCATTCAATCAACAAGTAATAGAATTCGGAAATCAAGAATTGGCATCTTCTTCTCAAATCACACCTTCTAGAGGCGAAAGATTAGATGAACTTTTAGGATAAAAAAAGACCCGTAGGGGTCTTTTTACATATTTTTAAATTTTAATTATTCTTCACCACCTGTAATTGCATAGTTCAATTCGTCAAGAACAACATCAACTGGAATATCCATATCGTCCTCATTATAGAATGTACCATCAGAATAACTAACAAGAGGTGTTCCTTCTTCAACTGTAGTATTATAAGCAACAATAATATCATTAGGTGAAGCAAATTCTCCAATTTCCATTCTAACTCCTGAATACTCTTCAGGTATATGGATTTTATCAGAATTATTATCTAAATTTTCATTAAATCTTTTTAAGTATTTCATATTTATTTTTTCTTTTTTCTAGCTTTAGCGGCTTTAGCCTTTGACCACAAATCGGAATCTGATTTTCTAGCACCACCCGCTCCGGTTATAAAACTATTGACTCTTCCAAAAGCCCATTGATGTTGAGCAACACCTGGTCTGTGTCCCGCATTCCATGCCTGCATTCCACGAGCAAATACTTTTCTCAAAATTCCCATAGGAATACCAGAGGCTTTTGACTTCTTTCTAAGAGAAGCAGTCACACCTGAGTTACTCTCAGATATGTCATATAATTCATCGTACTCGTCAAGTTCTTCAACTATCTCATTGAAATCATTTTTAAGGTTCATATCTTCTTCTTCAAGATATTTAGAGAAATCTTCAATTAAATCTTCGTAGTTTAGTAGGTATTTCATAGTTTAAAAGTAAGTTTGTTCAAAGTAAAGAACTTGGAATTTATCATTGTGATCTACTAACACCAATGCATTTAGTAAGTCAGAATACTCAATAACAGCTTCTTTTTGACCTGTTCTATAACTTTGTAAAAAATCAAATGTTGTTAAATCACTAGTGAATAATTCTGAAGAGCTTTTGTTATATGCGTTCAATAGATTCAATTCCATATCATATGCACCGTTGATAATATCAACTAATGTAGAGAATTTAAAATCAGTCTCAGTTTGTGGTATTTCAGGCTGAACATTGAAGTCATCCATATATTCTTGTAATCCAGTTGCATGTTCTAACTCAGTATTCGCTTCGTTTTCAAAAAACGCAGCAGCTTTTTTGTAATTCATATTACGACACCAGTTAGCCGCAGATCTGTAATAGAAGTGAGCAGTGTACTCATCTTTTAGTCTGTCAGTCAATTGAGATACTGTTTGTTCGTTTAGTTTTTTTGGTACTACGACTGAACCATTTTTCTCAACCTTGTCTTCGATGACAGGTTTCTCAGGTTTTCCAAATTTCTTAATTTCCATATTATTATATTTTATTTATCACCAAACATTTTTTGGTAAGCTTTTGTAGCCGCAGATTTTTTAGTCTTAACTCTTTCTCCCTCACCACCTTTTCCAGACTTGTAGTCGGCATCCCAATCTTTTTTGTATTCTTTTTTTCCCACGAATCTATCTATTTCCTTCTTCATCTTACTTGGATGAGGACCAGCGAGATACTTTCCAGGAATTTTTCTACCTTTATATCTTTGTGCCTTTTTTCTCTCTGATATCTCAAAAATATTATGAACATGATGCTCTATAATGTCTAATCCCTCTTCAATATTTTCAAGGTGTGAACTATAAACTTCTTCAGTTGTATCTGAAGTAGACTCTTCAACTTTTAAATTAGGTTTATCTAAGTCTAAAATCCAAGATATTTTAATATCTGTTTCAGTTGAACTCAATGAAACTTCTAAAATACCCATTTCATTTGAATTTTCTTTTTCAGAATGTATGTGATACTCAAATGAGATTCCGGAATATTCAGAGACTAAATCACTTAACTCGTACATTTTAGCAGAAATGAAATCAACATTAATATTATCTTCTACTTTGAACTCAAAAAATTTATGTAGTTTTCTTGACTCTTCAACTATTTCAAACTCATCAATCTCTGGTGTTATTTTTAAAGTAATACCTTTGTCCCAATCTACAATTAAATTTCCAAGTTCATCAGTTCCAACAACTGTTCCTAAATCGTCCTCTTTTAAGTTAACGTAAGGATCATTCATACTTTGAACTTTAATTCTTTTGCCGGTCATTTCATTATCGGTCATAAAACAAAACAAAATTTATTGTATATATTAGATATTATAAATCAGAATTAAAATGACAAAGAAACTTAACTTCACGATCAACGGAGATAAATTTGAAGATTTTCTTCACAAGCTCGAAGATTTGTCAAAAATAAGTGACACCTTAAAGTTAAAAATAGATTCAGAAAATATTTTAATGTATTCTATTGTTGGTGAAACTATTCTACTGGCCTTTAAAAGCTACATCATTAATACCAACGAATACTTAACTACTAAAGAGGATATTGATGAAACTATTGATATAATAATTTCAGGGTCTAAGAAATTTGTTAAGAATCTACAATTTATAAAGAAATCTGAAAAAATTGCAGTCACTGTTGATTACAGAACTGATGATGATCAATCTCTAGCAAGATTTTTACAAATTAAAAATGGTAAGTTAAAAATTGCAATACAAGGTGGTGAAAATTCAGAAATAAGAGATATAACAAAAGCGGTTTTATCTAAAAGAGTCGATACAAAATTGTCTAAATGGTCTTTTAAAGTTGAAAGTAGTGAATTCCAAGATATTAAAAAACTTTGCTCTATAAACTCAGACGGTAAAGTAGTTCATCTTAACGTAGATAGTCAAAAGGTTATTCTTTCTGAAACATCAACGTGGGAATTTGAAGTAGACAAAGTAGATGTTACTGATAGACATCTAATGTTTAACAAAACTTTTCTACCTTCTATCAATGATAGTGGTGACCATGTACACTTTTTCGTTTTTGAAACTTTTATTTTAACGAAAGACGAAGAGAGTCACCTTATGATTTCATTTGAACAGGATTTTAGTGTGGAGGATTAAAAGTTATTAAACTAACTTGTTTTTAACACTATAACTTTTCAATAAGTTTCTTTGGAAATTATTTAAAAAAAATATAAAAAATTAAATGACGAGAGAAGATAAATTAAAAAAAATCGAGTCACTAAAAATTAAAGCCAACCAACTGAAGAGAGAATCTGATTATTACAACGCTCTTCAGTTGGCTCGATAACCCCTCTGTTTTTTGACAGAGGGGAAAATGCTTTAAAATTAATATTAAATGGAAGTTACGGAGCATTTGCTACGCAATATTTCATACTGTTTAATCAACACGTCGCCGGTACTATAACAGCGCAAGGCAGAGACTTGACTAAAACTATGAATGCTGTAAATGAAAAGTATTGGTATGAACAATGGCATCTAGATTTTGAACTACATTCTAAACTTGGAGTGAAGAATGTCACTTCTTTATCCAAAAAAGACGGTGATGAAGTATCAATCTATGCAGATACGGATTCATTATTTGTATCTTTTGAACCAGCAATTCAACATTGTGAATGGAGGAATCTTCCACTGTCAAAGATGAATTCTTTAAATCAGAGGTTTGTATTTCTAGAAAAAAGACAAGAATCTAAAATTACTAATAGTAATTGTATTGGTCACTTTAAGAACGTAAATGATTTTAAAGATTTTATAACTAATACTAATCCGGAATTAATTATTATCGATGGGTATTTTGTTAAAGACCGGTCATTTAATTCAAAAGATATTCAGGATTTAATTAAGGATATAGAAATACAGTGGAATTGGGATAATGAATTAGATTTCATACATGGTATAGACGCACTTAGGTATGGAGATTATTTCAAAAAATGTCTTGATGAATATGCTGGTAGTTATGGAGTAAAAAACAGAGAAGATTTTGAGTTAGAAAGGATATCAGAATCAATTATTAATATAGCAAAAAAGAAGTACATTCAGCATATTGTATATGAAGATGGTATTCCTTATGATAGACTAACTTATATCTTTCCTAAAGGTGTTGAGCTTGTTCGTTCTTCTACACCGGCATTTGCCCGTGAAAAGATTGTTGAAATTGTAAAATATCTTTTTGCCCATCCAGATGACTTTAATATCAAAGACCTACTAAAATTAGTTAAAAATCTTAGAAAAGAATTTGAACTTGCAGATATCGATGATATTTCGATGCAGTCATCTTGTTCTAATTATGAAACCAAAGTTTTAGAAGATAAAGATAGATTGGAATTTGTTAGTGGTGCCCACTTTGCTGTTAAATCTGCAGCTTATCATAACTATCTTTTAAATCAGAATAAGTTATTACAATCAAAGTACGAATTCATTAAGTCAGGAACTAAGATCAAATACTATTATTGTAAGAATAAAAAGACAAATGATATGTTTGCTTTTATTAGGGGTTCCTATCCTATAGAATTTGCACCAGAAATTGATTATGACGAGCAGTTTATGAAGTCAATTTTATCTCCAATTAATTCTATTATAGATCCACTTGGTCTTCCTGAGATTACAAAAAGACTTAGTGTGGTTTTAGATATATTTTCCGGAATGAAGTAACTCTAATATATAACTTATGTTTAAAGAACATAAGATGTATAAATTTTATGAGAGTTGGATTGATTTAAAATCGGTATCTCAGTCACATAAAAGGCTTCTTAAAATGTCTGAGTCTAGTTTTATCGAATTTACTGAAAGATATAATAATAGTCTAGAATTTAAAGAGAGAATAGATGATCTTATGGTTAAAGAGATTAGAGACGAAAAACTAGGTGATATTTTAGAGGATGATGACTTTTTTGGAACAATTTAAAGTCTCTGATACTTTGGTAAAATTTTGGTCAGGATTTGATCTAGAGTCAATTTTAAATCATCCAAAAGACGGAACCTCTGGTTATATGGTTGTTCTAGTCGAGTCTATTAAAATGGAGTATTTGAGGTATTCACGTAATCTAAAGATAGATCAAATTTGTTCAGACAAAGGAGAAAGAGATTTCTACAAAATAATAGAAAATATTGAAAATGACTATGTTCTTATTTATCAATCAAGAGGCGAACAAAATGTGATTTTAGTGGATATTATTAAAGATAAATTCTCTAAAAGTCAAATCTGGTAATATTTTCAGAGTATAGTAAAATACAGGTTCAGAAGTTTTATATATAACATTATGAAACATTTAATTAGATTTGAATCCTATTCAGAGCAAGATAGACTCAATGATATTTTGGCAAAAATACTGAAATATGGTGAAGGATCGCTAACCGATTTAGAAAAGAGGTTTTTACAATCTTGGAGTACTAATACAGAAAAACAGGTTCATGATGAGATTGGGAAGATTGAAACTGAACAAATATTTGAAGATGATAATGGGTATTTTAAGTTTGAGTTTAAAGAATGGGAAGATTATGGAGATGAGCAGCATTTTATTGGAACTTTCTATGTTCCAGATTTAGAGCTAGAAAATGGTAAGAAAGTTGTTGGAATACTAGAGGGTAAAATAGTCAAGTTTGAAAACGGAACTGTTTCGCCGGACTTCTTCAATAAAGATGGATATGATATATTTGAATTTTGTAATGGTCTAGAATATGAACTAGATGGATTTATAGACTATATTATCCAAGAAATTGAAGAGAAATATAAATCTATAGATTAATATATACTTAAAATTATTTTTAACTATGAAATTAAAAAAATATAATCAATTTGTAAATGAAGAGTTAACACCATTTGCAAATGAAATTGAATCACAGGAAATTCTAGACGCGCCAGAAGAAGAGATTGAAAATACAGAAGTTGAAAACACAGAAATCGAAAAAGAAGAACCTAAAGAAGTAGTAAGTATGAATGTTGAAGAGGAAGAAGAGGAAGAAGGTTCACACTATCATGGTACTTTAAAAATGAAAGAATTAGCTAGTAAGTTAGGTACCGAAGTTGCAAATAACGAAATTAATTTTGATGGAAAGAAAGTTAATTTCTATTCAGAAGATGAAAAATTTCACATTGATAATAAGAAGTTTGATTCAGTAGAAGACGCTTTTGACTATTTAACTGGAGAATAAAATAAAAATTTATCTTAATTTTATAAAAACTCGCTAATTTAGCGAGTTTTTTATTTTTATTTTCTCTGAAACCCTTATTTTGCAAAGGTTTTAGACAAATAGATATAATTCATTTTTTTAATAACATATATAATCTATGAAAAGCAAATTTCTACCAAACGTAGAACCAGCTTACAAAAAATAAAAATATGTTATGAAAAATTTTAAGTGTCAATTAAGTCGACTTGTAATGACGACTTTAGCTCTTTGCCTTGGAATTTCCTCTTTTGGTCAATTAGCAGGTAGTATAGACACCACTTTTCTACCTAATAATGGTGGAGTTCCATTTTCAACAAACGGAAACTTTAAGACACAAGGGGTCGAGGTTGTTGGTAATTCAGTTTATTATGCATACCAGACAGAACCTGGTTACCCAAAAATTAGAAAATATGATTTCTCAGGAAATGAGGATCAATCTTTTTTTAATAATCAAATGGCAACTTGGCCTGGTCAGTTTGCGACAGTTTGTATGGAGACTGAGAAGAATGAAAGTGGTGAGCCAACTGGTGAGTTTTTTATATCAGGAAGAAACAGTTTCAACTGGGGTGTTAATCAGGGTGTTAGGTTTTTAAATAAAGTTAACGCAGATGGTACTAGAGATACAGACTTCGTTTGTCCTTATACTTCTTGGATTAGTATTTGCTCTGCGATCTATCACGACTTTGAAAACAATAAATTATACTATTCATTTCAAACTGGCACACCGAGTAGTTACACACAGACTATTGTATGTTGTGACCCAAACACTGGTCAAGTTTTACAGACTGTTCAGTTACCAACTCCTACTGGTCTTATTTCAAAAATAACAAAGATACCCGGTACAAAAGAATTAGTTTGTGGTGGATCATTTAATTTTGAATTAGGAGGTCATAACTACGTAGGTATTTTTAAACTTGACGAGCAAATGACAATTAAGCCAGTTCCAGGTATAACAGATTTATCTAACTCTATGTCAATTAGTGATATAATATTTGTTAATGGATCTGAATGTGATGGTATAGAAGGAGATTTAGTATCTTATTTCAGCGGTTCTATTAGCACCGCCTCTGGTGTTTCTGGATTTAGAAATTTAGTTAGATATAACATTCTAGGTGGTAACTGGTCTGTGGATCCTATTTTTAATCCAGGTTGTCCAGGTAGAATTATGGATATTTGTTTTTATAATTGTAATTTAATTGCAACTGGTAACTTTGCTAGTTCAACTTCTCAACAAGTTTATCAACCAACTTGGACTCCAAAGATTACTGCTTTCACAACTGATGGTCAGATAAATGAAGAGTTTAAAACTATCAATATTGGAGCAGGTCTTGGAGGCACTAATGTTAATGGATTCGAAGGAAACTATGGACAAGGAACTGGTAGTAGTTTAGCTGTTAATGCAACAGATGATGGCAATGATAACTGGGAAATATTTGTTGGTGGTTCTTTTGTAAGTTGGATACAATTGACTCCTAATACTATTCTTAGAAAGCAGAACTTCATGGCAAAACTTCATGGTTTTAAAAATACAATTGATCCAAATTTTGACTATTGTATTGAACAGACTTCACAAGATAAATATTCACTTACAACTGTGAACATAACAAATACAGTAGGATGTGAAAAATGGGAACTTTATTTAAGTGAAGATGTTCCTTTCAACTGGAATTTAATTAGAACCGAAAACACTCATGGTTTTAGTGATAGCGAACTCTATACTCAGAAGTGGTATAAATTAGTTAGAACTGTTACGGAGTGTGGTAACAAGTCAACTACTACTTATATTATCTATAAAGAAAGCGTTAGAAATAGACCAGAGTATACTCAAGTTGAATTGAGAAGTCTTCAATCTTCTCAACCTAATAATAAGACTGAAGAATCTTTGGAAAAAGAAGAACAAGAGTTGGTAATTTACCCAAATCCAAGTGAAGGTTTAATTTATATTACAGATAACTTTAAAAATGATGTTAGGGATGTATCTGTATATAATACAATTGGAACAAGAATTTTAAATTATCAATTTAATTCTAATAATTATAATTTAGACCTTTCAGAACTTTCATCTGGTGTTTATATGATTGTTGTCACTACAGAGACTGGTGTTCAAAAACAGCAGATTATAAAAGAGTAATCGGTTGTCTTAGCTAGAAAATGGATACCCCCTAAATTTTAGGGGGTATCTTGTTTTAGATATATAACTTGAGAGGGAGATAACTTTAATTAGTTATGAATATAGTAGAAGTTATCAAATTTATAAGAGAAGCAGAGCATCAACATTTTATTTCAGTTGATAAAAAGGTGTGGAAAAGATGGGGTCTATTAGTTAAGCTCGCTATTTGGTCTAATAAAAATTATGTACCTTGTAAAATCTATAGAAAAAAATATAAGTTTCTAGAGAATATTGTTGTGGTTGGCCTAAAGTGGAACGGCAAGAATGTTAAAAGAAGAACAAGTGGTTTCGCAAAAGAGTTTTTACAGGAAAATAAAAAGGCAAAATGCATTTATTGTGGTTGTAAATTGAATGAGTCAAATGCAACTACAGATCACATAATACCCATTTCTGAAGGAGGCAACAACTCACAGGTCAATTTAATAGTTTGTTGTTTCGATTGTAACAATGAAAGAGGGAATTTAAACTTTTACGACTATTTAAAAATTAAAAATCCAAATAATACTACAAAGTATTTTTAGAAGTCATTTTGACGAAACTCTCTTAAATAATCTTTTTCAGGTTTGGTTTTTTTTCTTATAGTATTCTTTGGTAGATATTTTAAATCAAATAAATCTTCTGAAAAGAAATTGCCGAGTTCGAGTTTTTTGTAAGCAAAGGGAACTAATTCATTAAGTTTATTTAAGTCCTTTACTTTAGATATTCTGTAAAGTAATTTATGAGGATCATCAGTCTTTTTCTTTGAAACAATGTCTTCAAAGAGTTTTTTCCATAGAAAAACTTTACCACCTTCCCTTATCTTTTCTTCTGACTTATTATAACCTGCCGTATCATTATCAAAGAAATATTGAATATCTAAGTTGTTATTTTCTAAAAACCTTAAATCGGTATTAACCCCAACAACACCAACAGAATTCGGATAGAATAATGAATCGATATAACCTTCAAAAATAGTTATCTTTTCTTCAAAATTAATATTTAAAATATTAAAGTAATAAGATAACTTATTATAGATAATTGATTTTTGAATATCTACTTCTTTTTCTTCTCCCCAAATCCACTTATGAATTGACTCCCAGTTGTATATTACAAAGAATCTTCTTCGGCCTTCTTTTAAGTTTCTTACCTGTAGTCCTAAGACTTTATCACCTCTTTTATTTAAAAGTATGATAACGTGTTCGTATCCTTCATCACCTTTTGAGAATTTTGCCTGGTAAATATCTTTCTGAAGTGGTTTAACAATTCCTCTACCTAGTAGATACTTATAAACTCCTGATCTTTCATCGATTGGTTTAAAGTCAAATATTGGAGTTATATCTTTAACATTGAATAATTCTTCAAGTTGACTAATATCATAAAGATCATCGAGTTGGAAATCTCCAAAATCAGTGTCATAGTCTGAATAATCAATAACGGAATCTAGATATTCTATAATTTCAAGTTTTTTCTGAGGATCTAAAACCTCATTAAAGTCTTTTGCGAATTTATCAAAAGTAGTCTTTTTATCACAGTTAAAACAGATATAAAAGAGTTTATTAAAGTATAAATTACCTCTTTTCTTATGAACACTTTTAGATGAATCACCGCAGTATGGACAAGAATAGTTTAATCTATCAGCATACTCATCTATTCTCCTCTTATTTGGATTAGAGAATTCTTTATTTAAAACATTCTGAATTAAAGATTTGATATAGATTTTATCCATCTACAACATGATATATCTTTTATCGTATTTGTTTTTAGATAAAGTTTAACTACTCATTTTCCACTTGTACCACATTTTATAAATTTCCGGATCTTGAAATACTTCAGAAACAAATGAGTAAGATATCTTGGTAAGCGCGAATACTGAGTCATAAGATCCGCCTTCTAAAACTTCAGATTTATCATTAGTCAAAATTTTAAGAAGTTCAGTGTCAAAATTAAGAATCATATTTTTGAATCTCAAGTATTGTTCTGATTTACTACCTATACCACTAAGTCTCGGAAGACCATTTCTTTGATTTTCTTTATTTGGATAGGCAAAAAGTAGATATTTAATTACAGCTCTTGTAATATCGTTATTCATTATTGAAAACTTTGCGTAAACATTATATAAAGATCTGATGTACATTATTTTTTTATCATCTATTACGAAGTCTGTATTGATTAAATAACTTTTAATCTTATCTATATCAACATCTACATTACTGAGATTATTCAATATGACTCTATCAATTTTAACACCATCAATTTGCTCATCTCTAAAGTGAAGTTTACCTGTAAGTGGGTCCTTAATTACAAATCTATCTAAAGTTTGTACTTTACTACCATCTTCATATTCAACAGTAACTAATGCTTCTTTTGGGAAATCTTTTGGAATATAGTCTTCATCACCATGGTAATTTATAAAAATTACTTTGACCTCATCAGTGAGTAAGTAGTCGTTCATTACCTCAGAGTGAACGGCGTCATCTAAATAGTAAGTTTGATCAGACCAATTTGAATATACCGTACTTTCAACAGGACTAGCATACATATCTCTATATTCTAGATATATTGCCTCATCACTGTGCACATAGTCACCCACTCCTTCACACCAAATTGCACTATCTCTCTCTATATACTCTTGATGATATTCTGACCAGACACCTTCATCTGAGGTATATGTTCCATCAGTATTTTGTAATTTCCAGTATCCTTCACTTGGCCAATTGCTTTCATTATTGGTTAAGTAGAATTTTTCATGATTAAAAATATAGAAATTATCTATATAAGGATAGAAGTCATAAAGTAGATCTTTCTTTAGTTGGATTGTTCTAGTTTTGTAAGAGACCTGAGTCCATCCTTTTGATTCAGCATATTTTAAAAATACCATAACATCAGAGTCTTTAGATGTATAGACTCTATCTAGAACAATGTCTCCATTGGTATCTTTCCAAACTAAAGCTCTTCCCGATATTTTAGTTTTAGTAGAATCTGAATACATTACTAATAAACTACAAACCTCTGAGTTTTTTACATATATGTCAAAATATTTTTGACATTTTTCATATCTCATACATGAGTTTCCAAGTTGGCCACTTTTTGAGACATAGTTATCTGATAAATACCATTTTTTTATACCTTCTCCAGATACTAATTCCATTTTCTGATCCAGATTTTTATCAAAATCATAAGTGGCTTTAAAATCATTAACAAACTTCTCGACTATAGAGTCAGATATAATTAAACCGTTGTCTTTGTGTAATTTCTTTGTGAATTTTCCTATTTTTACTTCACCTCGTTGTTCTTTCCAAAGACTGTCTGTTTCACTCTGTGATATATTTTGAATCCAATCTTCGATATCGTCTTTCCAGATATCACTAAACATGGAATCTTTACTTTTATCATCCCACTTTCTTTTAATTCGATTATATTGAATAAACGATACCATATCATTTTTATCAGTTAAATCTATTAAGGTAATATCTGAAGAAATAGAAGTTGAGTTTTCACTATGTCTTATTGAAGAGGCGAGTCTTCTAACTTCGCCGTCTTTAGATGTAGATTCAATTGCCAATAAAATATCTCTAAATTGTTTTGAATAGTACAATTTAATTGAAGACATATCTTTGGATTCAAAAATATATTCTAAAAAACTCTGTATCATCTGAAGTATATATTAATAATATTGATTATATTTAGATTAGTGAAAAATTATGTAACATATAAAGAAAAGTATCTACTGGGAGATGTTCACGGTGATTGGAGTGTTATTTTGAGGCATCTTCAGAAAGTTAATGATTTTGACTTTAAAGAGAGAAACCAAGTATCTTATATTCAAGTAGGAGATTTTGGTATTGGATATAACGACCCTGAAATTGAACTAAAAAAACTCTTAATACTTAATAGTGAGCTTGAGAGTCGTGAAAGTGATCTTTATATAATCAGGGGGAATCACGATGATCCAGAATGGTTTCAAAGTGATAAATATGACAAGTATAAAGAACAATTAACTAATATTTTCTTTATTCCTGACTACACAGTTTTAAATATTGATTTTGAGAATATACTTTTTATTGGTGGCGCTGTGAGTATTGATCGTAACTACAATAAAATGTATGGTGGTAAATACTGGGAAGATGAAATTGTTAAATTTGATTTTGAACTTGTTAAAGGTTTGAGAGATATCGATAGAATGATTTGTCACACAAGTCCAGATTTTGTTGAACCATTGACATTTAATAATCTTGTTTATAAATATGCTATGAATGATGATTTACTTTTAGATGATTTAAGAAATGAAAGAGGAAATATGACTAAATTGATAACCGAAATTATGAATAATAACAAATTAAAAGGTTTCTATTATGGCCACTTTCATAGAAATTATAGATTCTATCACAATGAATGTGAATTTGTTTGTTTAGATATCAATACATTCAAAAATGTATAAACTGAAAACCCACTCATTTGAGTGGGTTTTTTTATTTTTAAAGGTTGTGTGAACCGGGAAAGTCTGTGAATTTTTTCACTAGTTTACCATCTGCTGAATGAATTTCTGAATCTTCAGATTTTTCAATTTTATGTGTTCTTAGAAAGTTTACCACTTCTTCAACATCATCTTTAGATGTTGCAATATGGTCTGTGGCCCATCCGTGCCCATCAGATAAAATTTTATCTACTTCATGTTTATCCATTGCTAAAATTTCTTGACAGAACTTACAAATGTTTTCTACATTGGCAAAAAACATGTAGTTCTCTTGCTCTTGATGCTCTTTTAATCCTTTAAGTGTCTTAGCCAAATTTAGTTGTCTGAATTTTGTCAAGTCTTTTTTGCTAAGTCCTTGAACTCCTGGCTTACTAGGATCTTCGTCCTTCTTTTTCAATTGAGAAAGTTCGTCCTCAATTTCAGACTTTGTAATTTTCTCACCTTCTTCTTTTTTCATCTTCTTACGAAGCGCACCAGGTCTTTTAATCGCATCTTGAATCCATTTTTCACCTTTGGATTCATTAGTCTCATTAGACGTGTTCTCTGCCTCTTGTGCATTCTTACACATCATTTGTAGTTCATAATTAGAACATCCATCAAGTTCTTCTTGTGCATAACCACATTTACAAAGCATGTCACACATCTCTTCTCTTGACATACCACTCTCATGTGTTTCAAAAGTTTTTAAGAATTTCATTTTTCTTTTTTTTTATTTTTTTTCCTCTGTGTGACATTTAAATCCTTTGTCCACTCTTTGGATTGTTTACTTAAATAATCTGTTGCCAATCTGTGAGTGTTTGCAACAGGATCGTTATCTTTTACGTTACTTGGAAAAAGTCTTGAAGCCATATTGTTATATTGAGTAAAAGACATTACTGAGCTTGCCATACCAGGGGCTTGAGTTGAATGAGTTGCTTCATTTTTAGCAGTATCAGTTTCGAAAAATTTAACTTTTTTAGTTATGTTAAGAGGATCTTTTGTTCCTTTAACAACGACTTTGTAAATATTTTGAAATCTTTCATTGTGCAAATTGTCAAAAAGCTCTTCAACGTGTTTGACATTTTTAATATCATCATCAGAAAAACCAACTGATGCTACCCATTCTTCACCAGTTAACATTTCCAACTTATCAATATCTGAATCAATCTGATCGATAAACTCTAAAAGAGCATCCTCTTTTGCTTTTTCTGGATTATCAGGTGTTCCACCTCTTGAAGGAGCAGAAACACCGACAAAATGACAAGCATCTAAATAAGACTTAATCAAACTATTTTCTGATGGTTTGCCCTTTAATAGTCTTGGGAAATCCTCTCCTAACTCGTCAAATAAATAGTGAAATCTAATAAGATTATTATAAAGACTGAAAAGTTGAGATTCAGATAGCATACTATCTAGTATCCATTCAACACCGCTTCTAAGTGTCTTGCCTTCATGTCCTCTTGCTGTAATTATTGAAAAAAGAGCACCATTAGATAAACACTCAATGAAATCTTCCCATGCTGGACCGAATCTTTGACTATCAACTGCTTTTTCAACATCTTCTAAAAAGATAGTACCTCCTTTTGGTCCAGTATCTCTAAAATTAGAAAAAGCATCATCCGGGTTATTATTTAGTAATCTATAATTTTCCTTGTCTCCTCTAACTTCAGCAAATTCAGCAGTTGATACATCCACAGGCGTCCAGTTGTCACCATCTCTTTTTTCAAGATGAATAACAGTTGGCATATTTAAAATATTATCATCCCAGTCGAAGGCATAATATAAAAGATAGTTTTTATCTTTAGATTCTTCGATGAAAGATTCAAATCTTTTTATCATTTATTATTTTCTTTTTTTCAAAAAAGACTGGAAAGACTCAAGCTTACTTTCATTTTGTTCTTCCTCTTCCTCTTCTTTTTCCTCTTCTTCCTCTTCAGAATCCTCTTCCTCTTCTTCTCCCATTTCACCTAACTCTTCCTTTTCTTCTTCCTCTTCTTCGAAATCTTCGAAATCTTTCATAGTATCTTCTTCTTGGCCTTCTTCCATTTCGCCTTTTGGCTCAGAAGTCAATTCAAATTCTTCGATGACTTCACCTTCTTTAAGAGCACTTACCGTAATAAGGCCATCATTTTCTTCGATCACAATTTCATGACCATTTATTTCAATTGTAGTTTTCATTTTATTGAACATTTTTTTTTATATATTAAAATCTAAAGCTTATTTTACTTACTTATAAACATCTTACTCTACAAAAGATATAAAATTACAAAGTCAATAAACTACTATGAATAATTTATCTCAAGATTTTCAGAAATATCTCAAAAGTAAAAAGGTGTCTGAACAGTTTATCAGCCATTATCAGGCAAATCGAGCAAATCAATTTTTCGACGAAGTTGGTCCTATGTTCCCAAATGACGTTTTCAATAGACTACTTAGAGATAGAATAATAATATTAAGTGGAGATATTGAAACTAATATTTGTGAATTAATAAAGGCGAATCTGCTCTATTTAGAAAGTCTAGATTCAAAAGAAGATATCACAATTTATATAAACTCACCTGGTGGTTCAGTTTACGATGGATTAGGACTACTTGATATAATGGAGTATATCAAGCCAGAAATAGTTACAATAAATACCGGTTTGGCAGCTTCTATGGCAGCTATTATACTTTGTTGTGGAAACAAAGGTAAGAGAAAAGCACTTAAACGGAGCAGAACAATGATACACCAACCGATGATGGGATTTGGTGGATACTCACAAGCATCTGACATTGAAATTGACGCTAAGGAAATCAATCTTCTGAAAAAGGAATTGTATGAAATAATTTCAGAAAAATCTGGTCAAACTTATTCTAAAGTTGAAAAAGATGGTGATCGAGATTACTGGTTGAGTGCAATTGAGGCTAAAAAATATGGAATGATTGATGACATTCTGATTAAGAGACCTTAGAAAAGGTGTACTTATTTAAAATAAAAAAACCTCTGAGAATTCAGAGGTTTTTAATTTTATTCTCCTTGTGTTGGTTTCTTAGGAGCTGGTCTTTTTCTTTTCGGTCGTGGTTTAGACGAAGTGTTACCAGGATTATTTGGCCTTTGATTATTAGCTGGTCTTTTAACCTTAGCTTTTATTTCTTTAGCTGTTTTCGCTGACTCTTCAGTCTTTTTAGCCACCGGCTCAACCACTTTCGTAGGAACTGGTTCCGCTTTTGTAACAACAACTTTTTCTACAACTGGCTCTTCTACTTTAGTAGGAGTTGATTCTACAGTTGTTTCAGTTGAACTACCAAAAAGATTTCTTAAAAATTTAAAAAAACTCATAAAATTTACTTTTTTTTGTATATATAAGTTTTTTTTTCCCTCCTCTGTAAAAAACCTCAAAAAAACTTAAACGAATTATAGATATATACTAAGTATGAAGTTTCGGTATGAAAAAGAGTCTGAAGAACTAGTAATATCCGCTGCTACAAGAATTGAATATCACCAAATAAATATTTGGTTAACAAGACATGTCAAAGGTTATCGCTTTATGCCCGCTTTCAAAATGGGAGTGTGGAATGGTCAAAATTCTTATTTCAAAAACGGTAGAATAGCACTCGGATTATGGAAAGAATGCTATAAAGGTTGCAAAGAAATAGATGTTCCGTTTGTAATTGAAAATAAAGAGGATTTTCCAGTTAATAGAGATGTTACTTTAGAAAAAGTACAAGAATTTTGTAAAGAGTTTTTCAAAGATCATAAAGTGAGAAACAAACAAGGTGAATGGGTTCAGTTTATACCCTATGACCACCAGATAGAATCAGCTTATAAAATACTTAAAAACAGGTATTGTATGGCCGAAGTTGCAACTTCTGGCGGTAAATCATTGATCATATCTATAGTTATATTTTACACTTTAAAGAATTTAAAAGAAGATGCTAAATTTCTTTTAATTGTACCATCTATAACACTTGTTACTCAATTCTATGATAATATAATTGAATATAATACTGGTGTTAATAGACTTTTAAATAAAGAGGTAAATGAAAAAGGTTGTGATGTTAGAATCGAAGAAGTAATGTCTGATAGACCAAGAAAGTATTCTGGAACTGAAAACGCAAACATATATATTGGTACATATCAATCTTTAGAAAAGTGGCCAAAAGATTTTTTTCAACAATTTCATACTGTAGCTTGTGATGAAGCACACGGAGCAAAAGCTAAAACTATAACTGGAATACTTGGTAAAACATTTGGACATGCCTATTCAAGATTTGGAGTATCTGGTACTTTCCCACCGGATGAATCTTGTGAGATACTTACTATACAATCTGTCCTTGGTCCTAAAATAACAGAGGTGACTGCAAATGAGTTAAAGGAAAAAGGAATCATAACTCCTATGAATATAAAAGTAGTTATGATGAATCATCAAGATTTAGATTATGGAGAAAGGCTAGAGATAATTAAAAGAGGTGGAATGGGTAAGGAAGCTTTGGAATTAGAGAAAAGTTTTATACATGACTCTGATAGAAGATTAAATTTTATTAAAAAAGTTATAGATAAGTGTGATAAAAACACATTAATTCTTTTTCACAGTATAGAATATGGTCAAAAAATATTCAATAAGTTGAAAAATGAAACAGTTGATAAAGACTTTTATTACATAGATGGTGAAGTCAGAAATAGGGAAAGAGAAGAGATTAAAAAATTCATGGAGGAAACCTCGTCAAATACTAAGGTATTAGTGGCATCCTATGGTACACTCTCAACAGGTGTGTCTATTAATGCAATATTTAATGTTGTATTTGCGGACTCATTTAAATCAGAACAAATTATAATACAATCCATCGGAAGGGCACTAAGACTTCACGAGGATAAAAAGACTGCATTGATCTTTGACTTGGTAGATGTTTTCACTTTAGAAGATCCGAAGAATATTCTTTATAGACATTTCAAAGAAAGAGAAAAGTTTTATGTCAAGAGAAAATATCCCTATACTATAACTAAAATAAATCTTTAAAAGTCTGTATTAATATTAATCTTCAATGACTGACCTCCGACTTGAACAGCGGGTAAATTAAAATCAAATGAGTTATTTTTGTTAGTAGTTGATGTTGCGAGCAGAGATAATTGATTTTGGAAAAGAGCTACGTGATCAGCTATGAGTTTATTTAAAGGTAGCTTGTTATACCAGAATGATCCTGAACTTTTTAATCCAAGTAACTCACGAATTCTCTCATTAGCCTTTGTGGTATCATCACCAAACGTGCCTTTTAAGTCTTCAAACAGAGGATTACCATTATCAGTATAAGTCTTATCAGCTAGTTTGTAAATTATTTTTATTTCTTCAACTATCTTACGATACTCATTGTAAGATGCCTGAGATTCCGGACTAGCTACTTGATTAGTTGCTTGTGACGATCCTCCACCTTGCGATGGAGCTCCGGAAAATGGACGACTACCACCTGAATTACCGACTGCCTCAGATACAAGATCTTTTTTGTTTATGAGCGTATAGGTGAAATTATTACCATACCTTTTCTCATGTTGTCTACACTTATCAAAAAAATCATTTAAAGATTTTCCATCGGCGAAAACCTGACAACCTTCAGACCAATTACTTACACCACCTGGGTAGCCTTTGTGAATGTACATACCTGCGTCATATGCTTTATTCGAATCCCAGTCTTTTGTGTATTTTATTGTGTCTCCTGTCTCTTTATCTCTATAAGCTTTTTGTTTTCGACCTTTAGTCACCATGGCTGTTGCTCCTGAGTGCACACCAATAGAGTACACATTCAAATATTGAGCTTCCCGTAATATTCCCATACCTCCTCTTCCTTGATATATCGAGGTAGCTTTACAATCTATAGATTCTCCGTTTGGGGTATTACCCGTCCAAGATTCACCTTTTTTAAGTGCATAATTAGGTGTTTTCAATTTCTTCACCAGTTTTTTATCACTCCAAACTAACGCTTCTTTGGCTTTGAAGTAACCAGGCATAGTACTGATCTTATACCAATATACCTGCCATTTATAAGACTCGTCTTTATAGAAAAGCCATAATTGATCTTCATGTGCGTTAGAATATTTCATTCCTTCTGTTCTCATTCTTATACCTACTATATTACACTCATATGGTCTTTCAAAAACTGTATATCCAAGTTTTTGCATAGTTTCGATAATTCTGTCTACATCAAGATTACCAGTTGGCTCGATAGGTCCTGGATCTTTAGAACCAGCATCTGATGTACCACTACCACCATCACCACTACTATTTGGTGTTTGAATATCAGCAGGTGTATCAGATGAATTACCTTCAACCGGAGTATAATCCACTTTCTCAGCTTGACCCATAGTTGTATTTTTTGAGGTCGACTTATAGTTGTCACCTAGTTTTGGATCATTTACTCTATCTAGTTTCTCCACATACTCATTATCTACTATATTAACGTGATGAGACAAAAACTTTGGAACTTTGAGTGCAATATATTTTTGACATACATCGATAAACTCAGGATTAGCAACTACTGGAGCTCCTAGATTTCCTAGAAATGGACCACCATTTGCTCCAAGTAAATTTTGAATAAACTCATCAAACCAATCTAAAAAATGATTTCCTAAAATTGCCTGTTGATTAGAAATTGCCGAACCAATATTTACCTTAGCGAAGTTATCTTTTAAATTTATATCTATTGAGTCTTTAGTAATATTCAACATATTAAATTTATGGTCTAATTTGAGACCCTCTTCATCATTTACATAAATTTGTGTTTTGTGATCGAATATCAAAGCCTTCATCGAAGTATAGTTAGTGCCAGAAAGTGTTGATAGTTTTTTTTCTAAATTTACATTGAAGTGATCCGCGTAGATATATTCTGGTTTATAGATGTTACCAGAGTCAAAAATTACAGTTACAACTTTTCCTTTTTCTGGTAGGTTAAAGGCATTTCCATTTAGGTCTTTCCATGGTGATGCCCAAGGTATGTCATCGACTGGAATATCATCAAAGATATCAATGACTCTAACTCGGCATCTTCCAAGTTTTTTTGGGTCCTCATTATTTTCAACTATACCAATATAGGTGCGACTTTTATCAACGAACATCTTAACATATATATTGTTAAAACTTAATTCCCAGAAATTATTGACCGAATATCGTACCAGTGAGAGTCTCACCCGCAAACTGCCTTAGAGAATTTTTAACATCAAAGAAGAATGTACCTGGTTGTGCTCCTTCATATACATTAGTTGGTGGGCTCATTCGACCAACTCCAAATTTGTTACGAACATTATCTATCGTATTATTGAGTAGTCTAAACTTATTATTTATTTGTCTTTGAGCTTCACTCAGAGCGGCTGTCTTCAGATTTGATAATAAATTCTTTCCAGCTACTTTAACCGCGTCTTTAAACCTACTTTTTAAGTCATTATCTTTAGCTTCACCTAGTGTGTCTATAGGTGTATTTGGACCTGTTACGGGCGCTAGATCTGGTGAGTCAAAATTATTATAACCATCAATAATATCTTCTAATATTATAAATGTTGTATCTGATATTTTTGGCAATATTCCACCACCGCTTATATCGGCTTCTGTTGCATCAATTGACGAAATTGCCATTGGATCTCTAGATAGATTGTTAAGTGATTTATATGCTCCTTTTTGTGCTCGTCCGTCTTCAAAAACAAATCTCTCGAACTTCATACCAGAGAACTTAAATGACATTTCAATATCCCATTCTCCAGAATATGCTGGTGTTTGACCTAAATCGATACTTGAAGGGTGAGTTAATTTTGGAAAATTGAACTGACATTCATAAAGATTATAAACGTATCTTGAGACATTTTCTCTAACAACTTGTAGGTTTGGTTCAGGTGAACCTAAAGCTCTTCGTATTCTAGCTATGTTTCTTGCCTCTGATATAACTATTCTACAATCAAATCTTAATAGATTCTCAGGTATAATATTTTTTCCATTTAATCTGTCCCAATATAGAAGTTTATAAAGTGAGGCAAGAGTACCTGTACTTAAATTGGTATCTTCGTAGAAAGATAGCTTTATTGTATCGGTTTTATATTTCACAAAGGCATTTTGTCCAGAGACAGGATTCGCCTCTATGAGTTTGTCTAATCCTTCAATTTTTTTCAAATAGTGCTTCTTTGGAATTCTTGTTGAGAATATACTTTCTAATCCCTCCAAAGGCATATCAGAATTAAAAGTAAAGAAACGAGATAGTTCATAGACAAATGAATCTAATATTTCTATTCTAGAACCAAGTGCCTCATAATTTGAACCATAAATTTGTAGAAATGTTTTAGCAAGTCCATTTATTAAAGGTGAATTCAAAGAGTCTATTTCCATCTCAAATCCATAGTAAACTGGATCCTCGTTTTCAAATGGAGTTCCTTCTGCTGGTTGAACTGGATTTTGATGACCAGGCTGCCAGGATCTTTTCTTTTGATTACTACCATCAAAATAGACATCAGGATTATTTGCTTGTATTAAGTTAGCTTGATCTGGAAGTGAGTCGCCAGGCCAGTTTGATGAGTATTCAAAATCACTTAGTCCATATTTAAAATCTAATGTCTGTCCATCATCAAACTTGGATAAGTTTTCACGAGCTTTTTCCGTTTTTGAGTACTGTGTGCTTGGATTAAGAACACCATTTTTTACATTTGAACCAGGTTCAAGGTTCACACCAGATATTTTTTCAACACCTCTTGGGTCTTCAATAGCCACACCATCTTTAGTAGTTCTGTAATAGGTAATAGGAGTGAATCCCCAAGGATATCCGGCTCCTTTTTCATCTTTTAATCCAGGTCCGATAGGACTTATCTGACCGGGTCCATTTTCATTAGGATTAGTCGATGGTGTATAGAAATTAGTTCTTTGTATTTGTGTGCCACCTTCACCTGGTCCAACTTGGTTTCCTGAATGTTTATCAGCCCCTGGTATTTTTGATTTTGCTAAACCAAGTAGGTCGTTTACTTTACCCTGTATTGCTCCAGAAGATGCACCACCTGCACGATCGATGAAATTACTTAAACTATCTGCCATGTTGATATATATTTTTATTTAATTAATCTCTATCAAATTAATATATAAACAAAAGATTACGTCAAAAATATGAAATTCATAAAAAGTCAATTTTTATTCGAGTCGAAACAGAATAATAAAACATATTACACACCAAAAAACCTCATAATAGAAATATGTACTTCTATGACACTTCTCAATAACGAGTTTTTAGATAATATTTTAGATAGAGGTTTGAAAGCGAGATACTCAGAAAACTCCCAAGTATTTTTGACAGATTTGAAAAACCTACTTTTATCAAAAAACAGACTTGATCTTGGAAAATTTGTAGACAGTAAGTGTGTTAGTGATGATGAGGTATCAAAAATAAATGGACTATTTGATGAAGTTGAATTTAATATAGATAAAGATTGGGATCAATTAATATCATCAAGAAATTTAGCCAGAAACATTATTGATAAACTATTACCTGAGAAAAAACTAGAGTCAGAAATGATTTCTAAAATTTATTGGATTGGTCCAAATAAAGATGAAGAGAACGGAGAAGATATAGTTATTGAAACTAAAATTGGAGATCAATATTCTTTCTATTTAAATAAAAATCTTACTCTACAAAAATCTGCAAGTTTTAACTCGTTTGCTGAAGACCTGATCGGAGAAGACTTAGATAATCTTTTCAAAGAAGATAATATTGGAAAATGGGATAAACTAACTCAAGAATGGGTAAAAATAATTTATGAAAACTCAAATAAAAATATACAAGCTCATATCGAAAAGTTCATTGATACTAAAAGAATAGATTCAATTGGATACTTTGAATATTTCGATATTAGACACAGAGATCCTAGATTTAAATACCTTGGTGAGTATATTAAAGAATTTGAAAAAAATATTCTTAAATTTTCAGATCTTATGAATGATATTTGGAAAAATAGAAAAGAATATTTCATGGATCTAGAAAGAGTTGAAAAAGAGTGGTACGAAGTCAAAATCACGGTATTAAACTCTAGAATTTTAGAACATCTCTTTACAACATCACTTAAAAAAGACAAATCAGATGAGATTACAAAATTAGAAAGCGGTTTAAAAAGAGCAGAAGGCACTGTAAAAATGAAATTAGTGAAAGCATTTGTTAGTAAAATGGGTTGTTTAGAAAGACCAATTTATTATTTATCTAGCAAAGGCGAGAATTTCATACAAGTTCCAAATAGAGATTTTTTTAGAAAAAATTATGATAGATTAGATGTTCAATTTGATTATCATGTTAAGTTTCAAGTGTCAGAAGATGAAGAGAATAATATGTTTAAATTCAAAGTAAAAATATTTTTTGACGAAGATCATCTTGCTGACTTAGACGTTATCATTGGTTTTTCAGGAGGAGAATTCTCAGGTAAGTTAAATGCTAAGTACAAATTTGATCTACCGGCAAACTTTAATTATTTAGTTTCAAAGATAGACGAGGAAATTTGAGAAAAAACTAAGTTTTTTATATATAAATCAAATTTAACTTAGTTTAGTATGCCTCAGGTTTTACCGATTTTTCCAATTTATCCGTCACCCAGTTTTCTCAAATACAATGTTTCACTGGGTATTCCTGGTCCAAGACTATACGACATACCGACTATTGGACCAATAGCTAAAAAGAATGGATATCCAAATTCTGTGACTGCGGTGCTTATACCAGACATTGAATACATAAAAAAGTTCGCAAAGGCTGAGATAGGAATTGCAGCAGCTATGGTCAATATCACAAAGGCTCAGAATTTGGCGAAAATAAAAGATCCAAAAGTTAGAGAACAATTTGAAAAAAACTATGGTAGTGAGGCAGAGAAAACAGGTATGTATAATGATGCACTTGGTTTTTTTGCAATAGAAAAGGCAATCTTTTCTTCTATGTTTGAGACACAAAAGCCTTATTTTGAGATAGCTCAGTTTGTTATAAAAAATATAGCAAAAATTGAAGATATCATAGCAAGAATAATGCCACTTGTAGGAGCGGCAACTCAACCAATACTTGCCCCTGTTTTCAAATCTAGAAAACCAAAAGGAAATGGACCAGCTACTAGACTACTGACACCTTACGGTACACCACAAGCACTTGGTTATCAAAATGGTAAAGATTTACTAGGAAGACTTGATAAAATGTCTACTGAAATGAATAGAGGAAATGGTGTAAGTATAGACAAAAATGGAGTATATACTAAAGTACCTAATCCTAAGACTCAAAGTCAAACTTCGGGTGATGCTAGTGGAAATACAAATGGTAGTGATCTACCAAATTTCGTATACGCTACTATCTCTACAATTTATTCTACTGGTAGATTCATACCAGAAGTAAACTATAATTATCAGTATATCGATCTGCCTAGTGATTTAGACCCAGATGAGGTCACAACACCAGTTGTTGATGAAGAAGAACAAAGCTTACAAAATTTACCGGATAGAATAATATTAGGAATTTATAATAAAAATGGTGTTGAGATAAACCCAAATGATAAGATAAAATATTGGGGTTTATCGCCAAATGGATTGAATCTTGAGTTGAAAGACTCAATTTTTGAAAAAGCTCCTTGGATTAAAAATGAAAAATGGCTCTTCGGAAAGGCGATAGATTACCCTAATACGTATGGTTGGAAGTCACCCACAACGAATGTTTACATTTGGAAAAAATGGTCAAACAGCGATGTTATAAGTACAAATCAGCCAGAAGGTGGTGGATGGACACAAAAAACATATGGAGATGTAATTGACTTTGATAAAGAAGAAAATCAAGTATTAAAATTTAAAAAAGACGATCCGATTATTGTAACACAACAAACCGATGTAAATGATTACAGAGGATATTACGACTACATAACAGAGCAACAATTAGAGGCTCAGAAAATACCAGCCGACGAGAGGCCTCAAATTAGAAGAGATGTTGAAGGTTATTTATCAGAAAAATATCCGAATGACAAGATAGTGGAAGAAATTCAAAATTTTTCTAGATTTGGAGAATTACAAACTGCTTACTATAAAAATATAGACTCAGCAGATTGGAGTAAATTCTATAACACAAATCCACCTGAAGAAACTATACCTCTTGGTCTAAAAAAACTATTTAAACCAATGAGGTTTAATCTGAGTGGAAAAGTAGTTTGGATAAATCCAGAGTTAGACTATGACTTAAAAATAATTAAAGTTGATCCAGTTTTACAGCTCGATTATAAAAGAACAGAGCAAGTAGTTGATGCTAGCACTGGAGAGACAAGAGCAAACGAAATTATAAAGAGAAATTCAGAAATCAAAGAGTTTATAAAAAGTAAATTGCAAATATTGGTCTTTGAGAAGGCAAGTCAAAATAGTGAGTTTGTCAGAACTAATTTTTCGATGACAATAACAAGAGGAGATGTAGTTGAGGAATTAAGTAACATCGAATCTTATGAACTTAACAACTGGCAAGTAAAAATAGACAACTTGACTGGTGAGAAAACCAACTCTACAGAAGATTTTAACTTAAAGTTATATTTTGACAAAACATCTGTACCACCTTCTTTGAGAAGTGTTATTAATAAAGAGTACAGAGACCGTGAGGAATATTTTGTAGATACTAACTTTTATAACGAAGAGACACAATACCCTGGTAAAAACTGGAGCACAAGATCTTTACTTCAAGAAATATATGATTATCCAGATTTGAGAGAAAAGTTATTTACAAATGATGAATTAAATAACACCGGTGTAAAACTTAGATCAATTATTTTTCTTAGATACGCAGATGATACATCAATTACATACGATTACCCATCTAAAGTAGAGTACGATTATGATTTGGCGTTTAAACTTGAAGAGATCGCTAATAATGATATACAATATCAAGAAGTGGATTATTATTATTACACTCAATACGCTTCTGAACCAAATTTATTGAGAGAATCTCTCGAACTTATCAACACTATTGATTTTTCAACCTTATTCGTACCAGCTAGCTACTCGGTATATACACCTGAATTTATATCTATACTTGATGAGGCAGTTGCAAAATTTGAACAGGCAAAAACTCAGATTAAAACTTACACAAGAGGTGTTAGACCATCAACACAAACTAATGAAGAAGAGGGACCGTATGAGACATTTGATATTGGTGGTGGTATTAAGTGGAAACTAAGACTGGTTTCGGGTCTTATTGATAAAATTGTTTTCTTTAACGAAAATCTAGGTGGAAACACAACTGTTGGAACTGGACAGTATAGTCAATTTAATACAAAATTATTACCACCACTTTTCAAATCTAACATAATTGAAATAAGAACGGGCAATTTATCAAGTTCAGAGATAAACAGAATCGATGATAGTACTTCGACTAGCAATTACGGTATAAATTTGACAACTGTTGATTTAACTAAATTTCAAATTTCAGTATTTGATGGTGACAGAAAATATAAAACTGTGTTAGTTGATGATTACGGTGGTCAAAATATATTGAATGAAAGATTAAAAGAATTAGGACTTGCTAATGTTTCTATGTCCTCGGGTAGATATGGTAGTGGTTATCAAGGTGGTCCTTGTACTCAACCAAACGGTGCTCCGGTTTTAGATGATAATGGAGTTCAAATAGTTGAACCTGACAATCCACAGAGTTTCGGGTATTTAAGAAGACAACAGGTCACAGAGCTTGATGTTGATGTCTATTATATAATTGAAGGCATAAGAAAAAATAAAAATATAGAAACTGGTCCTGATACTGGTGGAGTTGGAGGTGCTGGTTCAAAAGGTAGTGGTGGCGGTTCAGGTGGCGGCGGAGGCGGATATTATAAAATAAGAGATGCTCTAGGAATTGCAAAAATAATGATTGAATTAATAGTAGATTTAGGCGCAAAATTATTTCCAGCTATTACTAAGTTAATTAAGTTGATTAAAAATCCGGCTTCTTTTGTTACTGAAATAATTAAATCAAAACTTGAAGATAAGCTTCTGATTTTTAATCCAGATGTCACGAAGATAATGACCGATATTGTTAATTTTAAACAAAGAGTTGACAAAATAAAAGACAAGATAAGAAAAGGTGAAAAAGAAGCGAATCAAAGTTTCACTGATCTTCAGAAAGAAAAGAGAGATCTTGTTGATGAAATGAAAAAATATGTTAAAAGAACAAAATTAGCAAATTATATTCATGTTAATAGAGAAGCTGAATTTAAGTTCTTAATAGATGGACCCGGTCTGATTGGATTTTTCAGTCTTTTATTCGGACTAGAATTAAATATATCTAAAGCGTTCAATGGTGGTGTTCCAATAAGGCCTATTTTCTCATCAAATTTACCATCTGGAAACTTAGATTCTCTACTCAAACAATTTCAACAAGATAAAAACAATCCAGATAATATCAAAAATGGACTCGAAGGTCAAGATAAAGAGATAACAGATGGTAAAAATCAAGCTGAAATTGATGAAAAAGTTTTGAGGTATTTAGATATCACAAAACCAGATGAGGTTACCAAAAATAAAGTAGTCTCTAAAAATGGAAAAAGAGAATATTATGAAGAAGTAAGCATTACTTATTCTACTGGTAGAAAAATAGAAGGTATAGATTATGAATACATCTACATTAATCAATCAGTCGATAAGTTAATTAGAGAAGGTGATGAACTTATAAATCAAGGATCTGAAATAGATTTCAATGAAAATGCAAGAAATCCACTTGACAACTATCAACTTGCTATAGAAAAATATCAAGAGGCTTATAATTCACTAGATGAAAATGATAATAGTGCTCTAAAGAAATCACTACTTGATAAAATAAAGGCACTTAAAAATCAATTCAACTTACTTTCTCAGCCACTTTTAAAATTAATTCTAGGCTTAGTTACTTTTCCATTAAAAGTAATATTTAGTATAATTCAGTGGATAATGGATTTCTTCAAAAAATTGGTAAATCCAGTCAAGTTCCCGGCATTAATTGCTGAATTTTTATCTTTTAAATGGATCATGACATTCTTTACACCGAAAGGTCTTCTTGAAATTGCGGGCATCAAATTTAACCCAGAAAAAATAATAGAGTGGTGTATAGCAGTAAATGTTAAAAACCCTATAAGAGGTACCGGTCCATTTACTTCTGAGTATCTAATACCAGATGATTATGTAATTGCTGATTTGAACGAGTTTTTGAGTGTGTCATTCTGGGTAAAGTTACCAGTATATACGGCCAAACAATATAGAGATCTATGTCTTAAACCATTTAGACTATTTACAGTAATACTTTGTTTAATTGAAAGAATCATAAATTCATTTATAATGTTGATTTGGTCTATTTTGGGAATAACCGCAGTTATTCCTCCACCACTTATTAAACTATGTAACAAAATACCTGAAAATGTTGAACCAAAAGATCTAAGAGATCTACTAAATGGTTTGTATTCAGATAGTAATCTAAGTGTAGTGAGTCCTACAGCAACAACCGAGGATCTACTAAAAGGCACTGGAGGAGCTAATGCACCAACTGGTGACTCATATGATTTTATTTATGAAGTGAAACTTCCAGATGGTACAATCAGAAGAGATTTAGATAGAGACGAAGTTCAGAAATTGATAGATCAGAATAAAGGTCTTGATTTTGATTTTTTAAATTTCGAAACACTTGAATAAAAAAATAATATAACTTCAAAATATACAAATTATGCCAAAGTCAAGAAACAGAAAAGACCACAAAAAGAAAGTGGCATCACGTAACAAGAAAGTTGCTGAAATGAAGAGAAAGAATGAAAAAATGCAAAGAGAAATGATTATGAAACTTATCGAACAAGAAAAGCAAAAAGGATTGTACGATAACTTACCACCTGTAAATCCAACGATGACCGAAGGACCACAGATTGATCTTTCTGGACCACAGATTTAAAAAACAATACCAAAAAGTGAAAATCTAACTCTTCTTTTTGGTAAGACCGATTCTGTTTGATAAGATTGAAGAAGTCTATTAACTTTGACTTTTAGATATGACTGTGTAAGTCTTGTTAAAAGACAATTAGGCTTCTTCAGTTTACAAACAGAAAGAAAATTATTGATAACTAAAATTGAGTCAATTCCTTTGTTTTTCAAGGCCTTCGTCTTATTTTAATTATATATAAAATCTTTAAAGTAAAAAACCGACAATGAACATAAATATCACTAGCGAAGAATCAACCAATAATGATTTTTTAATAATTTTTGATAAATGGAAAGAAAGACCAAATAGGTTAATCATTCATGACACATTTATCGGAAAAGATTTTGAAGAGGTAGTATCTAAAAATATCCAAGAAAAGTGGGGTAAAGATAACACTCTGACCGAGCTACTCCCAAGTGGAGATGACTATGTTCATAACCAAAGAGTCTTACTTCAAGTTGAAGAATTCATTTTCATTAGTTTTGTAAAAATGAATATGTTTACTGAAAACTTCTTAATAAACGATTTGTGTTTTTACTTCAAATCTGAGAGTCAAAAAGAAACAGTAAATAAAATTATTAACGAATTATCAATCTGTATTGTTGATTATGAAGATGATACAATAGATAAAATAAACGTCTTGGAATCAGTTGGTGGTAGTCTAGAACTCTCACCACTACTATTTGAAAAGTCAACATACTCTCTAGAGTCACTCTACAATCACAAGTCAATTAAAAAGGTTAAGAAACTAATCAAAGAAATCAAAAATACTAACAAAGGATTATCAATAATTTATGGTGATAAAGGTGTTGGAAAGACAAATCTATCGAAATATATCTCATCAAAAGTTGATAGACTTGTTATCTATGTGCCTACCAACATGGTAGATTCATCAATAAATAGTTCAGAGTTTAGGTCTTTCTTAAAAAAATATAGTAAGTGTTTTCTAATTGTAGATGATTGTGAGTTTCTTTATAACCCAATTTATGGAAAAAACAACTACTTCAGTAGTAACATACTACAGTTAGTAGACAGTATAGTTTCAGAACAACTTGAATTACAAGTTCTCTTAATATTTAATGTTGATAATGAAGATGAAATTGATGAATGTCTTTTAGACTCTAATAACTTAGTAGATGTCATAAATATAGAAGAGCTAGACTCGGAAGTAGCGACTGAACTCTCAAAAGAACTTGGATTTAATAAAAAGATAAAGAAGAATACAAGGCTTGTTGATGTTTTCAAAAACAACTTAAATACTGAAAAAAATAATATTGGATTAGTTTAATATGATATCAGAGTTGACCGATGAGGAAATATTAGAATTTTTAATGACATCTGACTTGATTGAGAATTTCAGACCAGATGACTATAAATACTTGATTATGAAATTCAGAAATTTTTATAAAATTCTTCATGGTAAACATCAACTATATAAAACTAACTCTGAACCGTTAATAAAAAATTTACAATCTTCTGTTGATAATTTAACCTTGAAAGTTCAAAGCTCCGAAGATCAAAGAAGACTGTTGGAATCAGAAATACTTGAACTGAAAAAACCTAGAAAACTCTCTGTAAAGGAGAGAATTTTTGGCAAAACTCAATAAGTGATTTTTTTATTTTAATATATACATGAAATCGACAACTATTTAGTTAGGTTGGTTTAAAGGAAAAAATAAAATAAAACTATGGAGTACACAGACAAGTATGATCAACTGTTAAAGTTATTGACAGAAGAAGTTGAAATTGACGGCAAAAAGTATCTTTTAAAAGAAGAGTTTGAAAAATTCTTCGTAAAAGGTAACAAAACAGCCGCTACTAGAGTTAGAAAGTTTATGCAAGAGATTAAAAAGAAGTCTCAAGAAATCAGAGATGATGTTCAGACATATAGACAAACTCTTTAATTAATGAATAAAAAATAACTAGAAAAGTCAGAGTAACATCTGACTTTTTTTGTATACAATGAATACTGAACTTTTCTAATTAATATATAAGTGTATGAAAAAATTCTCAAATATTACCGGACAAAAAGTGGCAGAAGAGCCAAAAATTGAAAAGAAAATAACTGAAAGTGATATCTTCAAATCTAAAGTTATGTCACTCTTAGATGATCTTTTAAGAGTTCAGATGTATGGACCAATTACTAGATATCATGTAGCTGGTACAATGAAAGTTGCAGGTAAAGAGTTATTTGTCGAGGCACTTATGGACCTATTAGATTCAAAGTCAAATAAAGAAAAGGTAAAATTATTAGAATCACTTAAATCTAAGATTACTGACTGGAAAGTTTTAGACGAAAAAATTGAGTCTATAAATTCTCAACCAGAGGGTTTATACAGACATAAAAAGATCGTAAAGTCTCTTTATTCAAAGTATAGTGAAGATGCTGATTTGTTGATTGAACAAACTGAAAAGTCAGCAGATAAAATAAACACTGTCGGTAATGCATTTTTAAGATTGAAAGCATGTGAGTCACTTTTGGCCGACACTGAATATAATCATGAGTTGATTTCTAAAATGGCAGAAAAGTATAAGAAAAGAGTAGAAGAATTAACAGAGAATTTTTAAGGTTTTCTAAGATTCTCAATAGATTCTTGTCTTATTTTACTAAACTCACTATCTAATTCATCAAGAGTCCAATTCTTAGATTGTAGTTTTTCATAGATATAGTTCGCTTCTTTAAAGTCAACTATTGTACCGTGTTGTAGAATTTGTTTTGCGAAAAGTGGCACTCTTATACTGTGAAAAACACATTTAATTGATGAGTAATAGTTTTCTTCAAATTTTTTTATACTAGAATCCCATGCCATATTTGATATATGTGTAAAAGAGTGAACAAGTGATCTTCTCTTTGGTGTCCAGTTAAATCTAACAGACTCGAATAATCTAAATTCTTGAGGTGCGAAAAAACACTCAATAGCAAAAGATCGATATTCATTTAGGTGTTGTAAGAAATGATCAGAGGTCATAATATGCATATTCAGAGTTGTTTTACTAACTAAACTCCAATAATTTATCTCTTTATTTGTGTCTGGTGTGTTTGCGATAATGACGTAATCCCAATCTGATTTCTCATTGTGCGTACCATATACTCTGCTGCCAAAACAATAAATTGATTTTAATTTTGATGGATAGAGTTTAAGAGCTCCTAATATTTCTGTAGTTCCTGGCATTCTATAAACCTAATTCTTTAAAGAGTTCATCTCTTTGTCTTGATACTTCTTCAAAATTTGAATAGGGTACATAAGAGATAACACCCTTATCATCTTCAACTTTTATTTCTACGAATCCGTAATAATTTACCCTACTTTCGATTACTTTATAAATATTATCTAAAGTAAAGTTTTTCTGCTCACGTATAGACCTAACAATTAATTCAGAATCAATTTTCATCATAGGTCTTAATCTACTATTAATCTCACTAATTAAAGACTTTATATTACATTTTCTAAAATCAAAGTCTTGTGTTTTTGCAAAATTAATAAATTGATCAATAAGATCTCGAGTCATTCTAAGTTCACGAGAGAAATACTGAGGTTTTTGTATTTTTGTAAAATAGAAACTATTTCTAAAAAATGAGGAGTCTACTGATATTGAATTCTGAGCAAAATAATTGAGTATAAGAGCCTCTGTTTTTTCTAAGCCCGGACAATAAGACTGATTATTTGATCTTGTGTATCTTCGATTCACTTTGAGGTCTTGAAATACTTTTATGAAATCTTCTTCTTTTTTCTTTAAGAAGATTCCTTTAGATTTTTGATTGTAGCTCATTTCAGCTACTTTTTTCTTGACTTCTCGATAGGTAATTTTTGATTCATTGACTAATTGAATTCCATTTTTTTCATTTTCCTTAATGAAATTTATGAAACTAACAATTTGGTCAAGACCTATATTGTTTACCGTTTCTGGAAAAACTTTCCCATCTATATAATCTTGTAGAAGTGGAAATTCCTTTTTTACTTCTTCTAAAACTTGTAAATTATGCTTTATTGTTTCGAGAGTTATAATCATAATTGCAAATATATGAAAAATATTTACTTTTTATTTTTAAAACTTTCAAATTTAGCAATAATTTTTTTATTTTTATCATCTATAGATAACCTCTCAGGTCTCATTGCTTTGCCAAATCCAGCATTTACAAATTCATCTTTACTCACTTTAGATGTTTTACCATCACTGTGTAATATCTCAAATTCATAATTTTCATTTATGTCTTGACCTGTAAACTCAATGTCCTTTGTCGAATATTCAATAGACTTACCTTGTTCATATAGGTCTATTTTATCTTTTAAATTATCAACAAACTCACGAGCCACCTTTTTCATTACGTCAGTATACTTTTCGGCACCGTAAGCTATTTTCATAGCCTCACTGTTGTATTTTAAAAATCCCCATCCTTGAAGATTAGTAATTGATGGGTGACCACCTGAATTTCTTTTGATCAAGTCAAAAACAGAAATATAAAAGCTTTGCAGATTTGAAAAATCATCTTGAGATAATTTATCATAAACTGAATTCATAGAATCTTTAACATCTACTAGTCTTTCATCTGATACTTTTTCATAAGAACTATCTACCTTTTCTACTATACAATTACCACCCTTTGAGTTATCACCATAAAATGCTAAAAGGTCTGTATATCTAAATCCTACACCTTGATAATCCGGACCTTCTTCTTTTTGCATTTTCTTCCAATCTTGTGAAGTTTCAAATTCTTTCTTTAAACAATCTAGAGAAATAAGAATTTTACTCAATACAGGTTCGTGTGTAGATAAAACCTCTTTTGCAATTTTACCAAGATCTATATCTTTTAATTTTTTCTCTTTGAACGGATTACAACTAACTTGTATCAGACCTAGTGGCCAAACCATACAGATAAAATTAGCTTCTGGGAAATTATTAAAAGGAACATACCTATCATAAGACCCTGGCTTGATCATCGACCCACCACCATATTGAATTATAATTTTATCTTTATCATCGTAGTGTACACCTTTTCCAACTTTAGCTCCTTTTTGGCTCATTAAAAACTGATGTTTTCTACTTTGAGGATCATATTCAGTGACTTCACCGGTATCTGGATCTTCTATAAATCTATAATCTCTCATCTTTTGAATATAGTTGTCAATATTCTTAGTCAACTCTTCTGGTTTTGCTAACACACCAGACTTATCAGAAACACGAGCGGTGTTTATATAATGTTTTAAATTAGTGAACATCGAAATAAGTGAAGGATTACAATCTAAGACCATGCATTCTAATATGTTTTTATTAATGTGGTCTCTTTTTCCATCCATACTTCTAACAGAGATTCTTTTATTTTTGTAGGCTAAAAGAAGTCTATTAACTACAAATCCCATCATAAATCTATTTTTCTGTCCAGAATCTTCGGTTTTTATTTGGAAAATAGAATTTCTAACATCTTGTGTAGTTATTCCTTGTCTGAAAAAATCAGCAGAATCTACTGTTTTAATAAGTTCAATATCTCCAGGAGTAAAAGCATCTGAGTAAGAAATTTCTGAGGATATAATCTCTACATTTGACCTAGCTGGTTTAAAATAAGTTCCCTTTGTATCTTCAGCTCCAATTTGACTATCATGATGGTCAGATTGTATATGAAACATTGGTTTTCCGTGAGCAAAATCAACTAACACGCAAAGATTACCTTCTTTGTGATTTTTAATAGCGAACTCCATTCCACCATATTGAATTTGGTGGGCATCTACTATTTTAACCTGATAGTAAGTTTCTAAGAAATATTTCATAGCAAGTGCTGACGTCACACCATCTAGGTCTTTGTGGAAATAAATTTCAGCGGTTTTCATAGGTCCTATTATCTTCTTAATATTTCTTATACCGACTTCTTCATTTACAAATGATTGAAATTTCTTCATATCTTTAGTTTTTGTTTTATTTACTATATATTAAAAATAATATTGAACTAGGAGTGCTCTCTATGAAAACCTTATGTAATTCTAAATCATAATAGTCTAATTTAGATACAACTTCAGACTGTCTTTCTAGAAATTCATCAGAGTTAATGTATCCAGATAGTTCATATGGAGTTTTTTTAACGAGAGGTATTAGTCTAACTTGTGAGTAATACTTGAATCCCAACTTTATATCTTGGTCAGTAATTTTAGTATCAACAATATTGAACTGATGTAGTTTTTTTCCAAAGACCACTGTAACTTGAAAATCGTCTATGAAGTCACTGAATATCTCTTGAATATCCTCTATTTCAATATTGAATATTCCAGGATTATTTTCAAAATATTTTAGATATTTCATTTCTTAAATGCTTTTATGTCACCTTTATGGTCACCAGTCTTTTCAGAATCAAATTTAGTATTAAAGAAATTATCTTCAGTTCCGACTAACTTAGTTTCTGGTGAAATAGAAGCGTATGGGCCAAGTTCACCACTACGATAAATACCACCTTTCATATCTCCATTTAAGAACCCGTTCATAAAGAAACAGTCAGTGAGATTTGTGTTATCAACTCTACAGCTTAAAACCTTTGATCTATTCACATCACTTGAGTCAATTCTCGAAGTAGAAATCTGTGACTCATTTATTTCACATCCATAGAAATTACAGTTTTCATAAATGCCATCCATAATTGTGCAGTTAACGAACTCAAAATTACTTATACTTAGAAGTGACTTCACTTTAGCATCAACAACTTCTATCTTTTGAGTTGATGTTATATAGTTTATAATACAATCTTTTAAATCATCTGTACATTCTATTAGGTCATACAGTCTATCAAATATTTTTGAAAAATATGAACTCACAAGTTCATACATATGATTTTGATCAATTTGAATTTGTATAGAAGGATATTCAACAAGGAAGTTATCGTATTTCGAAAAGCTTTTAAATTTAGAGATATTACTCTCAAGATATGATTCAAGTTTTTCAGAATCACTGTGATCAAAACCGACATCAATAGAGTTATAGGTATCAAGTATAAATCTATCAAGAAAGTATAGGATATTTCCAGTATTTAAGTGATAATCTTTACCACCTAAATATCTATACTCTAACCTTTGAGATTCTTTGTCATTATTTATATGTAGAAAGTTAATACCGAAATATTTGTTATCAGGAAGAATCAGATTGTTTTTTACAGCATCAATAGGAATATTAAAAAAGTCATACTCTTTATATGGTATAATATTCTTGATAGATTTTGCGTAAATATTATTCTTTCTAGATGGAAAAAACCTATAGATTTCTTCTTCATCTACATTCAAAATAAGTTTTAAGATGTTCAAATCATTTAGATTCTTATCAGAGTCAGAGAAAGATAAATTAAAATGTATTGAAGATCTATCATTAGTATATCCATAATTTTGAATAAAATTTAATATTTTTATTAGATAATATTTAGCGTCAGTATATTCAAGTGGACCAGTAACTAATTCAACCATGTTAGAACCACCTGAAAGGTCTGGTTCAAATTTAAAATTGTTTTTATCTGGTGTAAAATTAGAGTGGTACTGTCTAAATCCATGAACCTTCACAGGGTCTAATTCTTTATTTAACATTTCCATTGTCTTATAGAAAGAGAGGTCTTTCATATAAAACTCAAATTCAAGTCCTATGATAGCATTTTTCAAAAAGCTGTATTTGTCTAGGAATTTTTCTGAATATTTCCTCATAAATTATATATTAAAAATTCTATCTCAATAAACATAATGTAGAGAGGTAAGTTGAGGGAATATATATCAAGACAAAAATATTGAAAATTTAAGTGTTATTAACCCACTAAAAAGTAAGGTCAATATGTAATGACAAGTTCAGAAAATCAAGATAAAATGAGTTTTTTTTGTGTCTACTGTAAGGTGCGAAAAAAATTCGACAAGTTTATAAAGGTTAATAAAATTAAGAATAAGTACATTATTGATATTAAAAAAATAATGGAAGAAGAAGAGGTCAACTTCAAAGATGATAGAACTTATTTAAAAATTTTAATTTTCAATAAAATTCAACAGGCAATTGATCGTAAAAAAGATATCTATTACATACCAGACTTTGACAACGAGTTTTCTATCGAGAAGCTCTTAAACTTAAAGAAGATACTTGGTACCAATGACTTTAATGTTTTAATCTTTTATAACGAATTTAGAAAAAATCAAGATGTTATAGAAGACGTTCTTTCAAATTTATCTAAATTTTCAAATAGCCAAATTATTAGAGATTATTGATGAGGTAAGAGATTTTACTCTTGTTAATATATAAAAAAATTATATTTTGTTAAAGAATGGCTCAAGTTAAATTTGATTATCAAGTTGATAGCCGTGTTATAGGAATAACTATCAACATTGCAGCGAACGGGTCAGGTGATGATTTTTTAAATGTAGAGGTTCTAAATGAGGGTGCAAAAGTAGACAGTGCGGCATTCTTATTAAGTAGTATGGGATTTAAAGTTGACCCAGATGGAACCACTAGGGAAATATCAACTGGATTCCCTGTGAGTGGTGGAGAACTTACTCAAGCAGCAATTTCAAAAGCAAGAGAACAGGGTCAGACAATAGGTTATAAAATAGATGGTCAAACGTATAGAGAAGGAGATCTATACCCGAGAGATTCAGACCCAAACCAAGAAGGTGAAGATCCAACTCCATCGAACGCACCTACAGAAGATGAAGAAGGTGGTATAATAGAACCTGTTGAGGCTATTCCACCAACTGAACCAATTGCTGGAATTGCCTCAAGAGATGCAGGACTATTGCCAACAACTCAACCAACTCTTGCTCCTTTACAACAAGGTGTTGGATTAAATAGCGCAGTTGATCCGACTCAGACTGGAGCTTTAGAGAATCCAAATGTTCAAAGACCTGAAGAAAAAGCAATAGAACTAAATGCCTACTATACATCATCACCTCTAGGTCTAATAAACTCTAAAGGATATGACTATAAAAATGGTAGAGATAACAATCCACTTTTTTCGACAAGAAATTTCTTAATAGATCAAGGGAAAAAGTCAGGAAATGGTGATGGACAGTCTGGAAACAGACTATCAGACAATCCATTAGATTTTAATAAATCAGCTGCTGATCTACATAATGACACAGTATATGATATAAGCACAAATAACATAATTGAAAAGTTAGAATCATACCCAGCGCTAAAATTAAGATGGGCAGATTTCGCATACTGTAGAGATTTTGGTGTTTATCCAAATAATAGACTAGTAGTATGTAGAAGATTTGATAGACCACAAATTGATGACTTGACGTTTGTAAGTTACGAATCTGACTCAGATAAAGTAAAGGGTTCTGCCGTTTCCACTTTAGTTACTTGGATAGATGATGCATCAAATATTTTAGAATTCAATTTTGGAGAAGAGTGGGTAGATGCCGGTGTAAGTTTTGTAGATTTATTAAATGAACTTGGTGATGATATGGGTATGAAGTTTGCAAAATTAGGTGATATTTTAGCTAGAGGACTTGATTTTATACCAGCACCAGGTGCGACTGAACTGTTTCAAAGAAAAATTCTGGCAAAACTTGGTGTTATAGGTGATCCAGCAACAGCAGAAATTCTACCATCTGGTACGCCAAACTTAATCAAAGAAGCAAGACAAAGAAAGTTGATGAAAGATGATACTCCTGGATCTGGATTAATAGGTAAATTTAATATTAAAGTAAAGTGCGCATGGGAGCAAAAGTTTATATCTGGAGTAGATCCAACTATTATCTATTATGAGATTTTACAAACAATACTTTCATTTGGTGGTTCTCAAGCTGTTTTTTATTTAGGTAAAAAATCTAATCTTACCGGTTTAGGGAAATTTTTAGATGAGTTTTCAAGACCAGGTGGTGCTATTGCTAAAATAAAACAATTGGTTCAAGCTTTTAAGGAGGAGTTAGATAAAGTAGTGGGTCAAATTAAATCAGAAATTACGAAACTGTTCAATGGTGAAAACCCAGCAAAAGATGAAGAAGTTGATCCTGAAAATCAACAAGCTGTTGATGATGCAAAGAAGAAGGCAGATGAAGCTAATCAAAAAGCCGAAAAAGAAAGACAAGACCAACTAAATGCAGCAACTGCAGTGGTTGATAAAATAGTACAAGGACTTGTAGACTCATTAGTAAAAAAATATAGAGTTAGAGTATTAGGGATTGTATCCGCTCTTACAGGTGCTCCTTCTACACCTTGGCACGTAACTATAGGAAATCCTCTTCGTCCAATTTTATCAAGTGGTGATATGGAATGTAGTGAAGTTCAAGTAAATCTTGGTCCTCAGCTAAGCTTCAATGATTTACCATCATACATAGAATGCGAGTTTACTTTAAAGAGTGCAAGAAATCTGGGTATTGATGAAATTATGGAAAAATTAAACTGCGGTAGTATCAGAGTTCATGAAGAAGTACCATCATTTTGGAATTTCCTTGAAGACCCACCAAAGCCAAATCCAGAGAGTACAAGTAAAGATACACCTGGTACTACAGCATCGACTACTACATCCGCAACTCCCGAACCTAATGAGACAGAGGGTTTAATTGGTCCTTATGCGCCAGAGGTTCTAGATAATATGGAGACGCAAGACGGCCAAGGTGTACTGTCACAAGAAGGAGCATTAGAACTCGCAACTCAAACAAAAATAGGAAATGATATTGCAGCAAACGGTCAATCTATAAATCCAGATCCTAATAGTGTAGAGGCTCTTCTTGGAAAAGTTGAAAACCTACCAGGTGATGAATATACAGTTAAAGCTGGTGATAGTATTTCCAAAATAGCAAGAAATAAACTTGGACCAAACGCTTCAAATTCTGAAATACTTGCAGAGACAAAGAGAATTATTTCACTTAATAAGAACAAGAATCCACTTGAAGTTGATGGTATAGTTAATACAAATTCACAATCAGACCCAGACTTTATAAAACCGGGAGATAAATTATTTATTTAATTATGAAAATAGCTGATATTGATAAACTTAAAAGAAACGAAGAAAATGAAAATTTGTTTAATCTAACAACAGTTACTTTCCAGGCTACCTGGCAAGGTGTGAATTACAATTCATACAGAGTAAAAAAGGGAGAAGAGATGAGAATAGATTTAGTTTGTAACTCAATTTATGGTAATTTAGAACACATTGATATAATTTTAAGTGTTAATAATATTAGCAATCCACTGAATATAAAAGAAGGTACAACTATAATATATCCGAATATAGAACAAATAGAAAAACTAAGACCACAAGAAGTCGCAGTAGAAAACACTCAAAAGTTACTTGCTAATAAAGATAAGTCAACTAAAGTTGATCCATCAAGACAAGCTTACGTTGAACAAAACTTTAATCTACCACCGACAGTAATGGACACACCAACTCAACAGATAAAAGTTGCTGGTAATAATATTAGAGTTGGAACAGGGCTATTTAATAAATAAATATATTTATTATGGCTTATGAAATTAAAAATGGAAATTTAGTTGCAAAAGATACTAAAGGAACAACTAGAAAATTTTCAAAAACAGCGATAGACGCGATAATTGGTGAATGTAAAAGAAGAGGAGTGACCAATAAGTACATTATTGCCGGAATATTAGCAACCGTTTCAAAAGAGTCAGGATTCGTACCTCAAAATGAAAATTTAAATTATAGTGAATCAGGTTTAAGAAATACTTTTGGTAGCTATTTTCAAAGCGGTCGAGCTAATCCAGCTGATTATGCCAAAAAACCTGAGAAAATCGCAAATTACATTTATGGTGGTGTTTGGGAAAATGGTAAATATAAAATTGGAAGATACGGAAATACTGATCAAGGGGATGGCTGGAGGTATAGAGGTAGGGGATTCAATCAGATAACATTTAAGTCTGGATACAAAAAAAAGGAGGCATACATCCCGGGTCTTGTGAATAATCCAGATCTATTAAACGATCCAAAAAATGCAGCAATAGCATGTGTTGCATTTTATGTGGATGGGGATTTTAATAGTAAGAAAAAAATAAAGTCAAAATTTAACGTAGAGTCAGTGAATGACTTTAATAACTGGGATCAAGCTCTCTTGTGTATAATAAACATGACAGCTGGGTTTGGTAAATCTACAACTAATGATAGTGTTAGGAAAAATTACGACAAAGCTAAACTATGTCACTCTTTTTTAATTGACTATCTAGAAAAAAATCCAGAAGGTACGACATCTCCTCCAGAAAATCCATCATCAGCTGGAGCTACTGGAGACGCACAAACACAACAACAAAATGAAATACAAGATCAGGATCAAACAGGCGGTGATGGCTCATCGAATAATACTAGTAATAACTCGTCAGGTGCGCCAGTAACAAACCTGACACAGTTTTTCAAACCGACAATAGTTCCAACTGATATTACGATAAATCTCGCTGATATGAGTGAATCATCAAAGAAAAAGGTTTCATCTGAGCTTGGTTATATGCCACTTGTTTACATCAATAATTATGAAATTAAAGTCACAGATTTAGAAAAATTTAAATTATATCATAAAGGCATATTACCGGTAATAGAGACAACATTTATAGACTCATTGGGACTTTTAAAAAATGATGGTATACCTAAAGATGACGGCAAAATAACAATCTATATAAACTCAAGGTCTAAGAATCTTAGATCAATTCACATGGACTTTAAGATATTTAATTTCCGAGACAATGGTCAGGGGTCATATACAATAGTTGGTATATGTAACATACCAGAAATGTATATTAGAAGATTTGCAAGTTTTGGATCAAAAACATCACACGAGGCTTTACAGGAAGTAGCGAGACAATGTGGTATCGGATTTTGTTCTAATATACAGAATAGTGATGATAAAATGACTTGGATAAATACAGGTTTTAGAAATATGGAGTTTGTAGATAATATTATGTTAAACTCATATGTTTCTGATCAATCATTTCAACTGTGCTATATAGATTTTTATTACAATCTTTGTTATGTGGATGTTAGTAAAGAACTTTTAAGAGACGTTAGTCAAGATAAGATGATTAGCGCATATGGTTGGAAATACAAAAATGGTGAGGATGATCAAGAAATTGATGAAAAGGTCGTTGACTTACTTTTATCTACTGATAAGGCAATAAAAGCAAGTACATCATACATAGAAAAATTCGAGTTGATGAATAAGTCAACTAAGGTTTCAATAAAAAAATCTTATAGAACAAAAACTAAGTATTATGATACTGTGAAAAAAGAACTTTTAATATTCGACGTAGAATCACAGACTTCAGATGGTTCAAAATCAATTATTTTAAAAGGTGATCCTGACGATAATAGTTTTTTTGAGAATAATACAAACTTCTATTATTCAGGTAAAATAGACTCTTTTGAAGATGGTCAAGGAAACGTACATAAAAACTATAATTACTCGATTTCACAAAATCGACAAAACTTAGATGATATAGCTAAGTTCTCTGCTAAATTTTATTTACCAAATCCAAACCATAATTTATATCTTTACCAGAAGGTGCCTGTATTTTTTACACTTACAAAGCCAACACCATCAGCTCCAGAAGGAGTATTAAAAAGATTGACTGGTGATTGGTTAATCACAGGTATTGAAATGTCTTTTATTTCGGGAAAACAGTATCAAATAGTTACTGCAATACTTAGAGAACTTTCTTTGATTAAAGGTGAGGAATCTGAATCGAAATCAAAAGCAAATAGTGGTGAAGATAATCAGAAGTCACAAAGTAATGAACTATCACCAAATGATCAAGCCTCTCCTGAACCAACTCCAAATAATACAAATACGACTGGCACAACTCCAAATCCATCGTCTCAAGAAGCTTATCCTACTGGTGAGTATGGTGATATGGCATCAGAAATACCAGAGGCACCTGAGTCACCAACAAAGTCCACACCATCTGGATTCCCTATTAAAGGCGGAGCCTACTCGAAAAATTCATCGAAAAAGACTCAAGTTATTTTCCACTACAGTGCCGGGTGGCAAAAAACAGATAAAAACGAGGCGACTATTAAAACACTCTTTGATAGAGGACTCAGCTATCACTATATAATTGACGTAACTGGACACATAGAGAATTTAGTACCACCAGAGTATAAAGCATACCATGCTAAACAAGCAAATGATACCTCAATTGGTATATCAATGGCATGCTTAGGGTCTACAAGTGGTATTGAAAATAGTTCAACTTACAAAAATAGAACCGGAGATTATAGACTTATTGAAAATTATGTTGACTATTGTGATATCAATCTTAATTCACAAAAATGGCGTGGTATAAAAAGAGGTCAAGAAGTTAGTGAGGCACAATTAGTATCACTATTAAAACTATTAAAGTATCTAAGACAAAGAATTCCAACTCTGCCAGCTTGGAACGGACTAAATGAAAGTAATTTCTACACGATGTTTGGTGATGGTAAACAGTGGAAAAAAGATTTACCAGGATATTTCACACATGGTTCGATAACATCAGGTAAAGTAGATGCCGCACCAACACCTAGATTCGTACAGTTCTTAAAAACCAACAGATGGTAATAATATATACTTTATGAAATGGATAAAAAAGTTTAGTCAATTTAAAGAGTCTATAGTTGTAGACTTGACTTTTAATACTATTGACTTGATGGAATCCTTAAACATATGGGGAGACGTTCTTTTATCTTCTATCTCTGCACAAAATGTAGATATATTTAAAACACTTAACTTGTCTGATGAATTTAAAGAAAAAATGAATCTAGATGAGTTATCTAATAATATAGAATTTGTAAATTCACTCTCATCAATTGGTTTAAAGAAATCTGCTCTCCAAAATACTGACGACTTTCAAACCTTTTTAAATAAGCCTTGTAGGTTTATGTTTCTCTATGACTTCAACTCAAATGAATTAGAAAATCCAGAATATATTATTTTTCAAACCTATAATTCAACTATACAAAAATGGGAAGATGCTAGTTTATATAAAGTAAATGATGATATAAAAAAATTCTATGATAAACTAGCAAGCAAGACAATTGAGATTATAGAAGGTGATACAAATTATATCTATACAACTTCAAACGGTAACGATTGGATTTTACAAAATATAGAAAGTCAAAGTGATATTTATAAAAGAGATGTTACTAAAGAGGATTTACAAAAGATAATAGACGAAAGAAAGGTTAAAGTAAATATTATTTAAGTCTCTCTTCAATAAATCTAAGTACCACTTTAGTTTTCTCAACCTCAGATGACTTCAACCATTTAAACGTATAAGTTGATTCTAAGAAATTTATCTGACTTTTTATTTCATTTATTCTACTTTTAATAGTTTCAATTTCTGAATCATCAAATTTAAAATCTATCATTAGTTCAGAGCAAACTTTGTAAAGAGTAACAATATCATTAGTTTCATATGCGAACGTTGCTTCAAGATAAAGTTCATTAAGCTTTGAGTTTTTAATTTTATCAGGATGAGTTGATTTTACAATCTCTCGGTATATCTTTTTTACCTTTGTATCAACATTCAATTTTGTCTTTTCAATTTCAGTCGGTAAATCTTGAATATTTACCTCAGACTGCTTGGTATTTTTTTCGGTCCAGATTCTCTTCAAGTCTGGATAGTCATTTAAAAGTGAATCTACAGACTCAAGAAAGTACTGATTAGATTGTCTAACTACTTCAGATTGATAGATATAGTCTGATTCAACAAATTGTAATTCTTTAATAAGTCTTTGTAACTCCAGACTCTTTAGGCTATTCATCTTTATTAATATTAAATTATTGTAGTGATGTTTTAATATATAATAAAAATTAAGACTGGTATGGAAGAACTTTCACTATACGAACTTTATAATCTTTTGAAAAAGACAAATTCTGAAATAGAAATTAACCAAATTAAAAATCTTATTCAAGAGAAGGAAAGTCTATTAGAAAATACTTCAGCTACAGGAGGACCAGCAGGTTCGGCCGGTGCTTCGAGTGTAGGTGTTGGTAGTGCTGGAGTAGCTCTTGCAAATGCAACAACCGCTGGTATGGGTGGAGTAGCATCTTCAACACCGTCACATTTTCCAGGTGCTTTAACTGGTACAGCATGGATAACAGGTGGAGGAAGAGAAGGCAGTGGAGATATTGCAGTTCCATACAACCCAAGTGGTGCAAACAGAGTGTTTCAAAAAATCGCAGCACCTGGTCAAAATAAAACAAGAAAAGAAAGTGACCCTAACGTGATTACTAAAAAATCAAGAGTCAAACCACTTAATATTAAAACCTTAAAAGAACTTTTAAAAGATAAAAAGCCTTCTGGTAAAGTAATGAATTTTAGTGACTTTGAGAAAAAAGATGTCACTACTAAAGTAACAAAGGTCAAAGAGGGAAAGACTTTTGATGTTTCTAAGAAAAGTAAAAAAGAAGCGGTAGATATTTCAAAATTTCAAGATACTATCAAATCACATATAAAATCACTGGACTGCACTATAAAGCAAGTTGGTTCAGATTTTGAAATTCATTTAAATAAAAAACATATCGCTCAAGTTATGTTTAGAGAAGATTATATTGGAGTAAAAAAAGAGGAAAATAAATTTCCAAAAGAGTTTGAATATACTGAACTCGGTAAGATTAAATCTGAAATAACCGATATAATAAAATCTCAAAAATAAACATTTTTTCACAAAATAAATATACCATGTAAACTATATTTATTTTGAATAAACAAGAGAAAGTAATAATACTCGGATCTTCTGGAGCAGGAAAAGATCACCTACTTCGAAAATTGGTAGAAAAGGGTCTAAAACCTTGCATTAAGACAACCACAAGACCAATGAGAATTAATGAGACTCAGAATGTCACCTATAATTTTGTAGACGATTCTAAATTTGAAAGTCTACTAACCGACAGTAAGTTTTTATGTCACCAAACATTTATGGTCACTCCGCAAAATAAAGAACCTCAGAAGTGGTATTACGGAATAACAAAAGAAGAATTTACTAGTGCTCAGGTTTTCATTATGACACCTGGTGAATTATCACAAATAGAAGAGTCAGATAGAAAAAAGTGTTTTGTTGTTTATCTTGATATAGATAGAAAAGTAAGAGAGCAAAGACTTTCTTTTAGAAAAGATCAAAATGATTCTATTAAAAGAAGATTAGATGCTGATGAGCTTGATTTCTTAAACTTTAAGGATTATGACCTCAAAATAACTGATCCTGAATTTACGGCAAATGAGGTTTATGAACTTATGGACTAAGGTTCTGTATAGGTCTTACCATTATCAATTATAGACAAACCTTTCAATTGACCATTTATTGAATTACAAACTGAAATCGAGTTTGATATGGTGTTTTCTAAGATTGAAAGAAGTATGTTTAATATTGAATACATCTTCAAGAAATTTTGTTCACTCTCATAAAATTGAGAATTAGTAATACTCTCTATAATATCTATTGTTAGTGTAATTGTATCGTTATTTTTAGATTTCATTTTCAACACAACAATTTTAGGTATGCCTAACTCTTCACATTCTCTTTCATATTCCATAATTATTTTATTTAAAAGTGATAATAAACTTTTCCATAATTCAGATTGATCCATTTTCTGATAATCTTTAGATTGTACAAATTCCTGTAGACCTCTTTTGTATGATTTCAGAAATACAGATAAATATTTTTTAAAAACAACAGTTCTGTACTCCGTAGAAAATTGAAAAGTTGGAACTTTAGAATAGGTCCAAAAGTCTATATAGTTAAAAATATCATGGTTTGAAATATCGGATTCTGTAACTTCGTGTGGTATTTCTTTTACCTTTTTTTTCATAAAAAACTCTATGAACTTATCAGTGAATTGTGACCACCATTTACCAAACCATTCACTTTTGATCATACTACGTATTACAATATAAACTATTCCTAGGAAGAGACCTTTCAACCCGTACTTCTGCAACATCATTATTAGTTCTTCAACGCCCATAGTGGTATATATTAAAAAGAAAAATCCAGGAAGGAGCGAGTTTCCTGGATTTAAACATGTGTCGTAACAACATGACGGTCCTAAGCCGTCTAAAAAAATATATTTTATATATTAATTAGGTCAGACACTAAATTAATATATAATTAAAAATTACCTATTCAATGGATATTCGTTATAATATTAATAGAATTCATGTAAACTTATCGGACAAATATAATGATGTTCAAATAACAGAAAAGGCTTCTAAAGAATTCGGAAAATATTTTGAAATCACTATAAATGAGTCAAAGATTTTAAAAATGATTGTTCCTTTTAGTAACATAGATGGTAAATCTAATTTTGAAGTCAAGTATTTTAGTAATCCACTAGTTGAAAATTCAGAGCTAATATCAAGAGATACAAATAGTGAGAATATAGTGTTTTTAACTGAAGATATATTCCAGAACAATAGATTCTCAGAAGACTATATAAAAATCTAAATAAAGTATGAAGTTTGTTGAAATTTCATTTAATCTAATCAAAGGTGAGATCGAAAGATTTCTTAGACTTGAACATAACAAGGCTCAGATATTATACTCTCCTGCTTCACCTTATGGTCAAATTTTAAATGTTCTTCAAAATCTACATCAATTATCATTTCTATACTTAAAAAACTCTATCAATCAATTCGATTTAAGTGAACCAAATTCAGTAAATCCCATAATTGTTAGAAATGCTGCAATATTTGCGGGTCATAATCCAGGTAGAAACATCTCAGCAACTGGTAATTTAAGATTAACTGTGAAACCAGGAACTGAACTAGATAAAGAATTAAAAGGTGGTAAAATAACTTTCCTTAATAGACAAGTTTTAAAAAATAAGACGAATGGTCTTGATTACTCAATTTATCTTGGTCAAGATAAGTTAGTATTTAAAGTGATAAACTCAACTCAAATATTTTTACCACTTATACAAGGTAAATTCACAACAACTACATATACAGGTACCGGTAATTCAAATCAGACTTACCAAGTGACATTAAGTGGTCAACAAGATATAGAAAATTTCAATGTTGAAGTCACAGTAAATGGTAACTACTGGTCAATAAAAAGACATTTATATGATCTTTTACCAAATGAGAATGCGTGTGTTGTTAAAACCGGATTCAATGGTGGTATTGATATAATATTCGGAAATGGTGGTTTTGGTGCAATACCAGAAATCGGATCGAGTATTGCAATTACATATTTAGTTTCAGATGGTGCAAATGGAAATATATTTAGAAGAACTGTAAATGACTGGAAATTTGTAGACGAGGCGATTGACGGCGAAGGTAATGGTGTTGATGCTGCAAAGATATTCACAGTTCAAATATTTAATGATATAAACTTTGGAGCAAATAAAGAGAATGTTGTTTTTACAAAAAATATATTACCTATTGTTTCTAATAATTTTGTTCTAGGTTTACCACAGCAATATGCCTATGAAATAAAAAAATTAGGTGTCTTCTCACACGTCAATGCGTATGAGGATTTAGGAATAGTTTACATAGTTGCTACTCCTAATATAAGACTATTTAAAAACCAAAATGCTGATTATTTTGCAGTTAGTACAAGAGCATTTGAACTCGATAGATACGAAAAATCTAAAATAGATAAGTATCTTAGAACAACTGGTAATATACAAATAACAAAAAAATATAGAATAGACTCACCGGTACTTTCATATTATATAATGAATGTATTTGTGATAAGATATTCAGATTCGAATGATGATTCAGTTCAGTCTCAAGTGCAAGATGCTGTCTCTGAGTATTTTTTGAACTTCAGTAGAATTGATAGAATTCCTAAATCAGATTTAGTTAAAGTACTTTCTGGGATAAATGATATTCATTCAGTTGATGTTCAATTTATATGTAAGAAAAATGAAGAATATCACAGAGAAGAAATTAGTAGAAAAGAAAATCTAAGAAAAAATAAAACCAAATTCGAGACTAATATTAGTGCTAATAAAAATAAAGACATAATGGTTGAATCGGAATTCGATCCAGTAAAACGGAATCCTGATTATAAACCAAATACAACACTAGGTCTTGATCCGGTTCTTGGAGATATTATTTTTGAACCAAAAGAAATTCCAATTATCAGAGGTGGTTGGTATGATAGAAATGGTATTTACTTTTCAGATGACATGGCCTCTACAACTTTGAAGTCTATTAACATTATCAAAAAAGGTGTTGTAGATTCAAAACTAAGAAATAATGTAGTTTAAAATGCTAATTGAAAGAAAAGAAATACCTGAGTTATACTTCTTAAAGCATCGTCATGATGACTTTAAAGATTATGTTGATTATGAGAAACAGATACTCAACTCATCACTGTCACCATATATGTATGAAAATGATATGATGAATAGTTGGTTAAATAAAATGCAACCATTAGTTTCTCTTTTATTCGACCAAATGAATGTGATGAAAAACTTTAAAAACTATATTGTAGACAAGTACCATTATAAACACAGTAGGTAAAAAAACAATATTTAATTATAATATATAATAGACAAAGAAATTAAAAGATATGGCAGATAATAAAAAGATATCCGGATTTAAGAAATTCACGGAAATGAAAGGCGAAAAGGAACTTAAAGAAGTTTCACCAAGTGCTCAACCAATGACAGATTCAGATAGACCTGCTAATCCAAATTTGCCATATAAATCTTCTAAGATTCAAAAAATGCCATCAAGAAAAAATTTGATACCACAAGACCAAAATATTGAATTACCATCAGACTCTGAAAATGATCCTGAGGCTAATGAATCTAATGTAAATTTTTTCGGTAAAGTTGCAAAATTTCCAAAAAAAGTTAAAGCTTCAAAGGCCTATAATTTCTTAGAAAATGTAAAAATTTCAAAAAATTCTATTTGGTATATACTTGTTGAAAAACAAGATAATGAGCTTCAAATGGTTAAGTATAATAATAAGAAAGGTTTTGATATGGCAAAGTTTGTCTTAGAATTGAAGACCTTTTATTTGAACCAATATAAAGATAGTGCTGAAATGTCAAATCTTATTGAATCAATTGAAGTAGGTGGGGCTGAAGAGTTCTCTAGTATTAAAAACATTCCAAATGTTGAGATAGAACCTGGTAAAAAATTAATTACCAAAATCACCGAAGATCTAATTAAACTTCTAAGTAAGTAATTTTTGAATTGTATGATAACACTATCTGAAAAAGCGTATCAGAAAGTAAAAGAACTAATGAATGATGCTGGTCATTCTGATGATTATTTTCTTAAAGTTGAAATAGTCGGAGGTGGCTGCTCAGGCTTAAAATACAATATGGATTTCTCAAATGAACATTTCGAAGACGAGCAAGTCTTTGAACAATTCGATATCAAAATAATCACAAATAAAAAATCTCTTCTGTACCTAATAGGAACAGAATTAGACTACTCAGATGGTCTAAATGGTAAAGGATTTGAATGGAAGAATCCACAGGCCTCAAAAGTTTGTGGTTGTGGTGAAAGTTTCTCTATTTAAACAACCATTTTCTACAAACTTTTACCTAAAATTAATCTAAAATATAAGTTAAAAATCTTATAATATAATGAATAAAGGTAAAGTAGATTGTGTGCTTGGTCTAAGTTTCGGAGATGAAGGTAAAGGTAAAATAGTTGACTATCTCTCTCAAGAATATGATGTAGTGGCTCGTTTCTCTGGAGGAGATAATGCCGGTCATACCATCTATACAAAGGATGGTAAAAAAATTGTACTTCATTTAATACCATCTGGAATTTTGAATGATTGTATAAATGTTATCGGAAATGGTGTAGCTCTAAACCCGGTTTCTTTAAGAGAAGAAATTCAAATGCTTGAATCACTCGGTGTGGATGTAAAATCAAAATTAATTATCTCTGATAAGGCAAGTATACTATTACCTACCCATATTAAATTTGATAGTTCATTTGAAATTCAAAAAGGAAAAATGGCAATTGGATCAACCCGGAAGGGTATAGGTCCCTGCTATACTGATAAAATCGCAAGACGTGGATTTAGAATAAAAGATATCTTCGAATCTAACTTTGAAGATAGGTTTAAGTCTAAGTACCTAGAAGATTTACAAACAATTGCGTATATTAATAGAACTGATATTGACTATTCTCACGATGAAATCAAAAACTTCTTTAATGCTGTTGAGTTTATCAAAGGATATAGAATTGAACAAACTGAGACCCTTATAAACAAATATTTGGATGAAGGTAAGTCAATATTGGCAGAAGGAGCTCAAGCAGCTGGTCTCGACATTGAATTTGGAACTTATCCATATGTAACATCATCACTTACTACAACTTCTGGTGTGTGTCTTGGACTCGGTGTTGCTCCAAAAAGAATTGGAACTGTCTATGGTGTAATTAAAGCCTACACCACAAGAGTTGGAAATGGTCCACTTACAACTGAATTATTTGATGAAAATGGTGAATTTATTTCTAAAAACGGTAATGAAGTTGGCGCAACCACAGGTAGAAAAAGAAGATGTGGATGGCTTGATTTAGAACAAATTAAATACGCCTCAATGATTTGTGGGGTTGATCAAATTATCATGACTAAATCAGATATACTTTCTGGTCTAGATGAGGTAAAATATTATAATGGAGAGTATAAGTCATTTAAAGGATGGGGTAAACTTTTAAGAACTGGACTAGATTCTAATTTCATAGAATATGTTGACTCGGTTCAGAATGAATTACAAATCCCAATTACTATACTTAGTTTAGGAGCTAATAGAAATGATATTATGCTTTTTTCAAGAACTATGAAAATGGCAACTGTAAATTAAAAAAAGATGAATTATTTTCCGAACATAGAAAAGCTTAATGCTATTATTAAAGTATTACTTAATGATAATAGTAATACAAAATCAAAATTAGAATATCTTATTCACGACTATCTAATTGAGGATTATAAAGTATTTGACAAAAGTGTAGACTACTGGATTACAACAAACATGATCACAACCACACTTTTGAGCAAAGATTTTCAAAAGCTTATCAAAAAACAAAGTCCGAATTTTGTGACTAAAAAAGTCGATGAAGTATTTGTAGCAACTTTTCTCCAAAGATCGTCTGAGCAACCTAAAAATAAAATTCCGATTGATACTATGAATCCTGATCTACAAGATGACGAACCTTTTAGAAAGGTGTGTGAGTGATCTAATTCTCAGGATGTTTGTACTTGTCATAAAGGTGCCAAATTGAAACAGCACTTAATTCAAGTAAAAAGAAAAATACTTTATCAGTTGGTTTATCATTTGTGTAGAAGGTATAAACGACAAATGCTAAAATTACAAGTATTTCTATAAATGATATAAGTTTTTTCACCTCTTTTAATTATTTGTAAATATATGGAAAATTTAAATAAATACGCAGAATTTGGTAAAAAAGATTGCCAAGCAAATTGTGACAGAAAATCTATAATGACTAAAGACGGACCAGTGATAATCTGTGACTTTTGCCTGAGAGTTGTTAGAGATTTAAGAACTAGACTATAATATATACCTTATGGTCAAAATAAGAAGATTCAATGAAGCACTAACTGATATTTTCGAATATGATATAAGAAATATCACTCCTAAATATCTTACAATTATAAGTGGTGATATCACAGATATTAACGGAATGTTGATAGATCCAAAAACTGGCATGTCAACAAATATTTCTTGTAGATACAAACTTGGAAATATTATGTCAGATGCTGTTTATCAAATTACATATGACCGCGATTTTGATATAGACGGTATTCCAGATACACTTGAAATTGATTTAGGACCGATTCATAATGCTGAAGAAAAAGACTTTCACTTAAATGTCGAGATCACACTTGGTAATTTTATAGCTTCAGGGTTTAATATAAAATCACCTAATATTGTAGAGCCTTATCAATATACTTCGTATCATTCAAAAATGGATCCAAGTAATACAGTATTTGCTCTCACAAGAGAAAGTCTTGAGGATCTTTGTCGGTTTTTTAATCACTTTGACGGAATAAAAGTCACACCTAGTGATTTAAAATTTTTAGACTCAAAGGACAATTTTACTGACCTCTAAGAGTATCTCCAACTTGATATTTATTACAATCGTCATCAAAGGTTTCTTCTCGACCAAATCCTTCATAAGTATAGAGACATTTACCTGGAATAAATGATTGTTGCTTATTAACAATTACAGGTACACCTTCATTGTAATCACAAGATGTAATTGAAATTATCAGTGAAGTTAAGAAAAGTACTTTTTTCATAATTTTATTTTTTGTAAATATATAAAAAAATAACCCTCGATCAAAATTAATTGTCGAGGGTTAAAGGTATATTATCTAATTCTAAATTATGAATTTACAACATTAGATAGACCACTACCAGCCTTGAAACGAGCAACCTTCTTCTCAGGAATTGTTAATTCAGCTCCTGTTTTAGGATTACGACCTCTACGGCTCTGACGAGTTATAGTGTCAAAAGTACCAAATCCAACAAGAGTAACTTTGTCACCACCAGCAAGAGCTGATTGGATTGATGAAACAATTGAATCAATAACTTCATTTGATTTGGTCTTTGTTAAACCTGTCTTAGAAGAGATTTCATTTACTAAATCTGCTTTGTTCATTTATTTAACTTGTTTTTTCTATGAATTTCTTCATTAATAGTTATATTCGTGAATCAGCTTAGGTTTTAAAAAGTTTAATCTTTTTTTTGAATTTTTTTGATTAACTGATCGATATTTTTGCCTGTTGTGGCAATGTATACTAGTCCAAAAATAAAAATCAATGCCATTATAGAAAGTACTAGAAGTAGTGGAATCCAAAGTGGAGAAGTAACCCACCACCAAGACCAGCTTATATTTCCAGTTAGTTTCAATACTAAAAATATTAAAAATATTGTAGTATAAACACTTATTCCAGTATTTGTTGTTTGATTACTCATTTTTTAAATTGTGGTTTTAAGATAATTAGTGAGAATTTCTTCACCTGGATTAATATCTTTTACAGTGAAAAATTTAAACAATTGGTTTTCTGTATCAGTTGCCCAAGCTGCATTGTTTTCTGTGCTGTGGTTATAAATACTACCCCATCCAAGTACAATAGCGTGTGAGTCACTTGTGAAAATTGGATAGGCAAATGATATTTGTTGAATAGTTTTGTCTAGTTTCTGAAAATCTTTTTCTTCAAGTATCCAGAAATGACAAGTTTCGAGAATTTCACCAGATGGGATAAACTCTTTTGCGAAAACTCCATATCCATGAATAGGAGATTTTTCTACTTTAATTTTAGGGGATATAAAAATCATCAAAAATTATATTAAAAATAATTTCTATAGTTTAGATTCATACCTTATATTTGTAATTATGTTAATATTCTTAGATGATATTAGAATTTCACCACGAGTTGTTCACAACTCTGATCGTGGTTTAGGAAAAGAATTTGGAAATTCTAAAAACTGGACAATAGTTAGAAACTATCAAGATTTTATTAGTGTCGTTAAAAATAATTTTGATAAAATACAATTTATTTCTTTTGATCACGATATTGACTCTTGGGATGTTTCTGGAAATGAACTGACTGGTAAAGATGCAGCAGATTGGTTAGTAAATTATTGTATTGATAATAATAAGATCTTACCTGATTGGTTCGTACACTCAGACAACACAAGTGGTAATAAAAACATCCGGCAGCTTTTTATTAACTATATGTTTAGAATTGAAAAGAGAATTTCAAAAATGGATGATGCTTATGGGTTTTTTAACGGTCAATTAATCTACACAAAATAATATGAACAGAGAAAAAGCAATTTACTTGTCAGAAAAGATTAAGTCAGCACTTCTTAAAATACAAGAGGAAGAAGGTATCGAATTTCAAGTCTCAAATATATCATTTTCAACATCACAAATGAAAATGTCAATATCTACAAAAGACACGGTAGTTGATGATAAGGCTAATTTAGCACTTTCTAAACGATATGGTTTTACACAAAACATTATTGGAATGGAATTTACCTGTTCTAATGGTGTTTTTGTGGTTGAAAGTTTCATGACTAAGAATCGTAAGTATCCAATTATAGGCAGAAGAAAAGTTGATGGTCGTCAATTTAAATTCCCGCCTTCAAATATTTTGAAATATCTTGGAGGTAATTCTCAAGTGAACAGAAGTGCGAATCTTAAAAATCTACTTGATTAAATATAATCTTGAATGCTTGCAAATCTACTATCGATTGACTTGATTGTAATGTGATTGTCTGGTGCAAATCCTTGATTGTCACTAAAATTATCATAATCGCAACAAAAAAGTTGAGGACCTATCGCAATAGAACCATTTCTTTTTTGAATAGAGTTTACAAAATATCTATCGATCTCCATCGGAAATTCACTGTTATAAACATCTATCATTTCTCTCATAACTTTTGATGTTATTCCATAGGCATATAGACCCCAGAGATTATGACACTTGAAAATTTTATCAGTTAACATTTGGTCTTTTAACATGGTAATACCATAAGTCCACATTACAAGGTCATCACTTAATGGGATGTATCCAAGATAGAATAAATCTTCCCACTCAGGTATTTCTTGTGATTCGAATATCTGATGAATGTTTTTATTAATTAAATTATCATCTTCTAATATTAAAATCCTTTCATATCCATTTGAAAGAGCATCTCTATAAATTGAGAGGTGAGAAATTGTTGACCCTAAGTATCCAGTGTTTAAAAAACGTGGGTTATCTAATTTCTTAAAAAGATGATTTAATACAGACCCATCGGCTGCTCCAAAAACTTCAACTTCAATATCAAATTGTTGTAATTTCTCTAACGATTTATTTAGTCTATCTTTTCTTCTGTGAAGATTGAGTAAATATATTTTATCAAAATACTTATTAATATCCATATAAACTGATATTAATTTTTTTTATATAAGTTTTATATGAACGCTTTTCATATTTATTACCAAAAAGAGCGAGATATTCCAAAGTTTGACCTAATAAACTTATTGGTCCAAGTGGCGTCTATAAAATTCTGGAAAAAAAATCAAGGACCAATACATTTATATTGTAACGAAAACCATCTCGAATCACTAAAACTGTGGGGTATAGATAAATTATATGATAGTATAAATCTAAATTGTCTGCAAGATATACCTTATTCTGAACATTTAGAAAAATATTGGAGTTTTTGTAAAATACACGCGATTAAAAAAATATCTGAAAGTTATAAAGAATTTGTAGTATTAGACACAGATCTTTGGATTCAAGAACCAATTAACATTGATAATAAATTTCAATTTATTGGATATCATGAAGAAGATGTAATCGATGATCTTAAAAATCCTTATTTACATCCAGAAACGTTTCTTAAATCGACTGAGAGTTCACTAATTGACTGGTCTATGAATCCAATTAATTGTGCGTTTTTATATTTAAATTCTAGTCATTTAGTTGATGAATGGTATAAATGGGTTCTAAGAACAATTGAGTTAAATAAAAATGAACCAATATTTAATTTATCCGCTGATACTATATTCATAGAACAAAGATTATTATCAGCGATCGCTTATACTTTAAAAATGAAGGTTGGTAAATTAATCCCGAATATTTATTTACCTCATATAACATCTGATCATCTTGGTAGTGAGTGGGAACCCAAAATCGGATTCAATCTTGAAAATCAGTATCTTACTTGGAACATTAAACACGTATGGGGTTTGAAAAAGTCATATAAAGAACCTGAAATAAGAAATATGGTTATATCAACAGTAATATCATCTTTGGATACTTTTATTGAAGACTGGAGAAATTCCTGCGAGGATTTAATTTATCAAATAGAAAAAATTCAAGCAAAAACTCTAAAAGAATTAGAACAAATATTACAGACTGAAAAGTAATTCACCATCTAGATAAAACTGTATTGTTGCGCATCTTGCCTTTTCTTTTAATTCAGTCATATCGAAGTTAATAAATTTTCTATATTCTGCAACCACTTGCTTAAAATTATTCTCGGCTTGACAAGTACAACCATTTGTATAAATATCAACTCTATCCATAAATGGGATAAATTGTGGTGTTCTATATTGAATATCAGTTAGAAGTCTATAAAATTCTTGAGGAGTATTTATTAAAATACTGCGAGTAATCTCGAGTCCATAACCATTAGTTGACATATTTCTTAATTAATTTGTATATTACATAGGATAAGATGTATGTAATTGGAAAAGTAGCAACGAAAAATTCAAACTCTGAGATAAAGAATAATTTAACGATGAAAGTTAACCAAAAAGTTAAACAAGGTTGGCAACAAATAAGTTTAGAGAAAAATCCTTTATGTTTAATAAGTATATAGTCTAGGTAACTTATTTGAGAATTTGTCAACTTATAGTTTTCCCATGATTCAATTTTAGTTATTTTAGTGAGTCTAAATAACTTTGAATATTGTATAAATGCATCTGTTTCAAACCAGATAAAGAGTATAAAAACTACCCAAAAAATTTCAAAAATCATATGGATTATATATAAAATATTCTTTTTTGTCTTATAAAAGTTGATTTCTTAAAAAATATTTTTTATATTTACAATATGAATAAAGTTTTAATTTTAATTTTAATTGTTTTTTCATCTGTGGGATTTGCACAACCACGTTCTAATTATGGACCTAATGTTGGTTGGATTAGTAATTCTGAAAGATTTAGTTCTACTGAATTTCAGATTGGATTCTCAGTTCGTAGAATAAATAAATTCATTTATGCTCAACCAGAAGTTAATTTACTCTGGGATGTTAGAAACAGAAAACTAACTGAGATGCGTATTCCTTTTGTTTTTGGTGCTCGTTTTTTCAGAACTGTTAGAGTGAATATCGGTGGTGAACTTCGTTCAAGGTTAATTTTTCAAGGTCAAAATAATATGGGATTGAACTCACTAACATACACATCTGAATCAACTTTTGGAACACCAGTAGTAGGAGTAGGTCTAGATTTAGATAGACTATGCTTTGATTACAGAATTACGACTCAAGATAAGGAGTGGAAAATCCCACAATATACTTTTAGTGTTTCTTATCTTTTTGGTCCTAGAAAATAGGATAGTTATCTAACCCAAGCTACACCAACTGTTTTCGGAACTGTTGGTAATTGTTGCCAGTTAAGAGTTCCAGCTCCTATAGTTCCTTTATAAACCCAAATTGTTCTTCCATTTGAAGAGTTGATATCAGTTGCAGTAACGTGACCCACATCTAAACTAGCCCCATATGGTATCGTGACAGTTGCCAAACTTCCAGCAGAACTTGATCTAAAAGTAAGTGCAGAGGCAGCTGTACCAAGCAAGTTTAAAGCAGAAGTAATTGTGTATGTGTCAGTAGACTGGAATGTGTGTGTTGTTCCAGCAGTCTGTGATGTGAAAGTCACAAAAGTGCATCCTTCAGATCCAGTGAAAGTTGAGTTAGCACTCGTGCTGAAAGTTGCAAAAGAGAAACCAGGAGCATTCAGAGTAAATGTACTAGCACTGTTACAAGTTATTGTAGCATTCGAGACTATAGTACCTGAAGTAAAAGTGAGTGTTCTCAACCAGTTAATGTTTCCTGAAAAAGTGATAGTCCCAGATGTGCTTATAGTTAAAGGCACGGTCATTGCATTCGGAGCAGATCCGCTGATAGTACCAGTTCCGTTCATAACTATAGTAGCTGCTCCGAGAACTGTGTTGATATTAATTACACCAACACCAATCGTCAAATTACCACCAACAAACACGGTTCGACCAGCCGGGTTGAAGCTAGTTGCAGATCTGTTATATGCGTAATCTCCTGTGAATGTAAGGTCTGATGTAAGAACTACAGCGCTTGTAGCAGAGGTACTATTTTGTCCGTTTTGAAATGACATTCCTGAAGTATTCATAGTACTAGTTCCAGGGTTAAAAGTAATAGTACCGGTGTGAGTAACAGATCCAGCGGTCCAAGTAAATGTGCCGGAAAAAAAGAAAGATACTGTTAAATTTACTGTACCCGCACCGTTTATTGTTACTGAGGATAATCCCCATACAGGACTTCCAGTACTTGTTATGTTCATAGTCGTTGAAATGTCAGGAGCGAGAATAATAGCAGTAGTACCAGAAAGATTTGAGACATTCCAAGCAACAGAATTTTTAAAAGTAACTGTGTTACCATTCCAAATCCATGATGTTCCAGTCATTGTAAACGATCCTGATTGAGTCCAATTGCTTCCCCAAGTTACGGTTAAAGCACCAGAGGCTTTTAAAATCTGCATCGGAACCGAACAAGTACATCCTGCAGACGATAGAGACAAAGTTGAACCCGGTACCGTAAGAGCAAGAGTAGAAGATCCGGTCATACTCATAGCTGACGAACCAAGTGCTACGTTACCAGTGACCGCTAAGTTGGTGTTGAAGGTAAGAGTTCCGACATAGCTTGTACAAGTGAGATTCACACAGTTGCGTGTAGCACCAGTATTGATTATACAGTTAGCACTAGCTGCTTCAAAAACTGCATTATCAGCCGTGGTTGGTACAGCTCCAGCTGAATAAGTTGGAGACGGTGTAGCACTCCAGTCACCAGCAGTTCCCCAGTTTGTTCCAGTACTTCTAAAATAATAGGTAGCCATAATTTATATATTGAAGTTAGCGACTGTTTTTGGCTGAACTGGAAGTTGTTGCCAGTTAGTACTTCTAAGTAAAGTTCCTCTGTAACTCCAAATAGTCTGACCAAGAGACGAGTCAATATCTGTTGCGTTTGCATATCCTACATCCATAGAAGCACCTTGTAAGACAGTTAATATGGCATTAGTATTAGCAGAAGAAGATACAAAAGATACTCTTGATGCGAGTGTCCCGGTCACAGTAATTGCAGAGAGGATTGTATAAGTCTCATTTATTTGAAGTGTGTTAGTTACTCCCGCAGTTGTCACTGTATATGAATAGAAATTACAACCTTCTGATCCTGCGAATGTTACGTTGGTGGTAGATATAAAATTTGGAAAATTAAAATTTGGAGCATTTAAAGTATATGTGGCAGTGGCTACATTAGTCCAAGTCAACGAGTTTGACATTGAAAATGTGCCGGCAGTATATGTTAGTGATGCACCGTGACTAAAATTTGATGTAAATGTGACTGTGCCTGTTGAGTTTATAATAGTTGGAAGTCGAAATGAAAGGCCAGCAGATTGTGATATTGTAGAATTTCCGAGTAAATTCATCACTGTAGTACCAATCAAATTACCAACTATAGTAACTACTACTTGTGTATAATTACAATTTAGATTGATATTACTTCCATTAAATGTCATATTTTGTGTTTGACGAGTTGTTAAAGATCCTAGACTTGATACATTAAAATCACTTACTAGTGTAAAAGTTCTACCTTGACCTTGAAGAATCCAATCACAATCCCAGGTCATTCCTCCGGTAGTGAGTGTAATATTTCCTACATTGTAAAGCGTGGCTCCAGTAGTTGTTACAATACCAGCTGTCCATGTCAATGCGCCAAAACGCAACTTGGAGGAAGGAGTAGTGATGATTATAGTACCACTCGAATTGAAAGTAACAGGAACTAAAATATCGACGAATGCTATTCCCGCGGATATATTAGTTGTTACAGTCTGGGTTGTCGTGGTTCCTAATATCAAATTAGTAGTACCAGTAAAACCAGAATTATGAACAGCAGCAGCTGTTCCCATGGTGAAATTACCACGAACAGTCATCGAATTTGAATTTAGGGTCACAAACTGAGAAGTTGCAGCAAAAGTTATTGATAGGTTTCCATCGACTGACCAGGGACTACCTAAAGTGAATGTTCTAGTTTGACCACCTACATTAGGACTGACAATTAATGTTATATTACCTGGCCAGGTTTTTCCTCCTGAGTTTAAAGTTGCTGTCGCTGCAAAAGAGAGAGTTCCAGTACTAGTCGCACCAACATTCATTCCAGCTACCATAGTAAAAGTGCCTCCAGTATTTGTTGTGCCGTTGCCAATAGTAAGAGTAACTCCAGAATTGACTACGAAAGTCCCAACGTAATTGGTGAAGTTGATACTCAAAGCCGCAGCAGTCGCAGTCACAGTAAGATTTCCGGAAGTTGCAGTAGCTACCACATCATCCGCTACTGTAGGAACGACTCCTCCTACCCAAGTAGAAGTAGAATTCCAGTTTCCACCTGTATTACTTATAGTTATAGTTGCCATTATGGAATAAGCCCGAGTTTTCTTTGTTCTGTTATTGCTCTATTTTCTATACCTAAAGTTATATATGCCTCATCTGCTGGCATAAAGTGTGGAATTTCGACTGTCACTATTGTACCATCAAAGTCATACTGAACGGTTGTGAAAACAGTTGTTTGATCCATAATAATAGTCTCAGTCTCGCTAATCTGAGCCTCAGATTGATAAGTTTCTTCTCTTCTTTCTAAAATACTATAAGTCATAATTAATATTTATTTTTTATGTCTTACTGACTGCAATAGTTAATGACACACTTGAAACTGTAGTTGCTGAATCGACGTTGAACGCAATTACATCATTAGCATCCACAGAAACAGTCCAAGTTGAGAGTGTAAGATCTTGATTATATTGAGCTGATGATAGTGTCGGTTTCTCAGATCCAGCGATACTATTCGAAACAGTCGGTATTGAACTTGCCGCCTTCCATACGTCTATTACAACTGATCCTGTTGCGTTTGCTATTATAGTCCATCCTGTGATAGTACAATCATAAGGTATACTTACATAACCCTTAACTCCAGTTGTTATTGTACCACCTTGGCCATCGATTGTAATACCAAAAGAATTGGTAGTTGTTGGCGCTGGTCCAGTAGGACCCTGCGGACCGGTTGGACCCTGTGAACCGGCATTACCAGCTGGTCCAGTTGGGCCTTGTGTACCTGCACCGCCTCCAGAATTAGTCCAACCAAGTTGGCCTAGTCCGTCTGTGTAAAGAACTTGACCAGGACCACCATCGTAGTTTGGAAGTGCATAAGACTGTGTTGATCCAAAAACCAGTGAGTTACCAGTTGCAGAGATCTGAACTGGATTAGTTGTGCCTATATAAAGAGTTTCTATTTGAACTGATGAACCAGTTGAGCTTAATTTAGCATCTCCCAAATAGATAGTATTTCCACTTAACCATAAGTCTTTCCATCTAGATGAAGGACTTGCTCCTAAATCATAGTAGGCATCTATATCAGGAATTAAATTACTTCCGATTGTACCATTAACACTAAAAACTTGACTAACAGTTAATCCGTATGTAATTTCAACCCATGCTCCTTGATTGTGAATCACAAATGCGTTTGGTAGACCCGGTCCAACTACTGGATCGTCGTTTATTCCAAAGGTAATTTCTTTAGCATTTAGGTTGTAATCAGCATAACCATTATCGGTGCTATTTAGAACATCATTCGCTATTCCAAAATTTAAGTCATCACTCACGCCTATTTTAAATCTCGCACCACCATTACCTCTAAATTCGGCTAAATAATATGGACCAGTGTTTGTTTGCTGGTTAATAAACTTACCATTTAAAACACCATCTATTTGTAAGTTAGGTACTAAAACAGTATTTGAAGCTGTAAGTGTAAGACCATTACCACCAATTATCACTGAATTTACAGCTCCCTGGCAAATAGCACTACCACTTGCTCCGATTATTACAGAATTAGTAGATTTACAAATACAGTTACTTCTACCACCAATTATTATATCACTATCGGAATCATCACCACAAATTCTATTTTTATAACCACCAGCTATCAAACTTGATACAACGGAACCGGATTTTACACCAATATAATTACTACCACCACCAAGAATGTTCGAGTTATAAGCATTACATTGCGTGTTTTGAATACCCCCGGAAATTACTGATCTATTTGTACCATAAGCTATGTTGCCACCACCACCAATTATTACTGTTCTATATGCAGAACAAATTGTTGAGGATGTACCACCCAAAATCAAAGAATAAGAAGATAAAAAAGATGCTCCTATAATTTTATGATCTACTCCTCCAATTATTGAACTATTATAAACAAATTTAGACAAGGGATTACAAATACAACTATTTTGACTTGATATTATTGATGAATTTATAGATGAGTATATTAAATTATTCTGACCAAAAGCGATTCCGCTCTCACAACTACCATAGCATATTTTTGAATTCCCACTACTAATTATTGAGTTTCTACGATTATTTTTTGGTGTGTTGTCAAAACTAGAACCGGTAGAACCTATAATCAAATTCAGTCTTGATGAATCTATATTAAAACAACTAGAACTAGTTAGTGAACTACCACTGCTGAAGAATATTTCACCAGTTGGACTAGTGATTGAAATTCCTGAACCAGTAGCACCTTGTGGTCCAGTAAATCCTTGTATACCAGTTTGACCTTGTGGTCCAGTTACACCAACACTTCCTTGTGGACCAGTAGAACCAGCTGTTTGAACTATAACTATAATATTATCATCATTATTAAATGAATTACCAGTACCACCATATTCTACGAATGTAACTGGTATTTGCACATAAGAGTTCGGGATTATTGAAATCGTGGCACTAACTACCCATTTTTGATAGTTATTTGAATTATCATCAGCTTGTATTATTATTGTGTTGCCTGGGATAATTGTAGCAAGTAAGAAATCTATATCCACTGAATCTCTATTGATGTGACTTATGTTTATTTGTGTTGAACTTATTTGTGTAGCATTATTCCAGAGGATATATGTTGATCCTGGATCACCACTCTGACTTGCCGTTTTAGCTTTGTAATTATAGTATGAAGCTGCTTGACCGGGTTGACCTTGTGGACCAGTAAATCCTTGTAAACCAGTAAAACCTTGTGGTCCTGTTGATCCTTGATCACCTGTAAACCCTTGTGGTCCGGTAAATCCTTGAACACCAGTCGAACCTTGTAGTCCGGTCACACCCTGATTACCTGTAAATCCTTGTGGTCCGGTAAATCCTTGAACACCAGTCGAACCTTGTAGTCCGGTCACACCCTGATTACCTGTAAATCCTTGATTACCAGTGGTTCCTTGTGATCCAGTCAGACCTTGATTACCTGTAAATCCTTGAGAACCAGTTGTACCTTGATCTCCTGTAAAACCTTGAGGACCTGTTAGACCTTGAACACCTGTCAAACCCTGTGGTCCAGTCACTCCCTGACTACCAACACCAGAAGCAGTAACCCAAGAAAGGGTACCACCAGAAGATGCCAATCCATCAGTTGATAATAACTGACCTGGTAACCCATCAGTCTTTGGTAATCTGTAAGAGTAAGTTCCTATTCCAATATTTAAAGTCCCATTTGTTGCAGATAATATTACAGAATTTGTAGGCTCGTTTAATTTTAATTGAGGTACAAGTACTGTATCCGATTGAGTGAGGGTGAGCTGACTGCCACCAATTATTGCACTTCTATCAGAATTTACAATTCTGTTACAGAATCCACCCATAATTGAATTGTCTGACGATGTACCAGCAGCAAAAGCATCTATCAAAATAATGTTACATCTACCTCCTATTATTGTAGAAGTTAGATTTTTGATGTCATACGGTCGACCTGCAAGAATATTTCCGGATCCACCTACAATCACTCCTGAAATAGACCAATTGATACTTGAACCAGTAGATGATAGTATAGCACTATAGGAAGAGACTCCGGTGTAACCAGTATATGAGTTAAATTGGAACATGCAATTATGTTTACCACCAACTATTACGTTGTATTCTGGTTGTCCCAGATAATTTCCAATAATCCAATTATATGAACCACCTAATATTAAACTGTTACAGTCCCAACATTGTATAGATTTATATGAATTTAATATAATACCACAACAGGATATACGATTTACTGAACAAGATGAAAATAAGATAGAGGAACGTTGAGAATCACATATCGAGTTTGTAAATCCACCTATAATTGATGAGAAATTTGAAACATAACTGTTGTTCATAATTGTATTCTGACATCCTCCAATTATTAAAGAGCTATCAAGATTCAATAGATTAGCATTTTGGTAGAGACCGTCGTAATTACAAATAGAATTCTTCTCACCTCCTATTATATGAGATTTTGAACTGTTTATAATTTTATTACAAACACCACTTACAAATCCGTACGCGGATGTACCAGTAATTAAATTGCAAGATCCAGCTAAAATTGTAGAATAACTTGATCTATCAGATATAGTATTTTCTTTACCACCAATTATAGCTGATGAAGCGGCTGATGAAGCGGATGTACCAGTAATTAAATTACAAGATCCGCCTAAAATTGTAGAATAACTTGATCTATTAGATATAGTATTTTCTTTACCACCAATTATAGCTGATGAAATACTATCAGTAGGTCCATAGACTCCAGCGATTATACTATTAGAAAGTCCGGAAACTAAGTTCGAGTAAGTTGGATTGAATGTGAAGTTTTCTGAACTCGTTATGCCTAAATTACCATCACTAAAGAATACTTCAGTGAATGGTCTATCAACCGAAATACCCGGTCCTGTTGAACCTTGAGGACCTGTTATACCCTGTAGGCCAGTTGGGCCTTGAGGACCGGTTGTGCCAGATCCACCACCTGCTGGTCCAGTCGGACCCTGAACACCATCTATACCAGTCGGACCTTGAGGACCTGTTACCCCGGAACCTGATCCTGCCTGTCCAGTAGGACCTTGAGGACCTGTAGCACCAGTTGATTGAGCCGATGAAGATACAACCCATGCATATCCATTATATGTCCACACTGTTGAACTAAAAGTGTAGGTCTCGTTTGTTGAGGGAAATGATGGAAAATTTACTGGCATATTCTATTTATTTATTTATCTATTTTATCAGGGTATAAACTGGCCATCGCCAGTAAATGTGAAAATTGTGTATAGACCATCAGTTGTTGTTGTATAGGTGCCAGTTCCCGAACTATTTTGAGAAGTTAAAACACGTAAAATAACAACACCTTTACTACCATTACCACCTTGGCCACCATTAGTAGCACCTCCACCACCGCCCATACCATATCCACCCGCGCCACTTGTACCAGCGCCTCCATTTGTATTTCCACCTTTGCCACCTGTATTACCAGTCCCACCTGAAGATTGTACTGTTCCGGCATTACCACCGCCTCCACCTCCAGCTGAATAGTATACAGAAGCACCAGTTATTGAACTTGTTTTACCAGCACCACCATTACCACCAGTGGTTGATGTTTGACCTTCTTGTCCAACAGCACCAGCACCACCTCCACCACCAGATGCTCTAGAATTTAAACCTTGTGATTGTCCCCCACTGTTGAATGAATTAACAGTTTGAAATTCTATAGTTACGTTATTGACACCAGACCCACCAGCAACTGTTCCACCAGAACCTGGATACCCAGCACCACCACCAGACCCGTTGCCATTTGAATTTCCTGCAGCTGCACTTGATCCACTTATGTTATATCCACCACCGCCACCGCCAGAAGCATCAATAGTAAAAGTACTAGGAGTATATTTAACACCTGTTATGGTTGATGAACCACCATTACCACCGGAGCCCGCAGTGGTTGCACCATCCCCACCAGTTCCAACAATAATATCATAAACAAATCCTCTAGCAAATCCAGAAGTTCCTTCAACAAAGGCACCTCCACCTCCACCTCCACCCCAGTTACATCCGCCTCCGCCACCCCCTCCGATGACTAGATATTGAACCGAAACGTATAAGTAAATTGGTGGTTTCACAAAATTACCTTGTAAATATGAACCAAATTGTTGACCAGTCTCAGTTGTAACATTACCACCAGAACTCTGTAGACCATACATTTCGATATAGTCAGTGATTCCATCCATGAAAATCATTGCACTAATCATGGTCCCAACACCAGCAGTATTGCAAGGAACTCTAACTCCTCTTTTATATTCATATCCATTTTTATATAATGACATAATTTGTGAGCTAGTGTTTGATGCGTATGTGACAACACTTATGTGACCATGGAACAGATAATATCCAGCTAAATTTGGTGTGAATCGATATGTTGAAGTGTTGAATACATTGTCAGTATCAAATTCCTCAGTATCCAAAGTTATTTTAGTTACTACACCGTTATTTAGCGTCGTAGCTACACTTCCATAAGCTGAAAAAGCTGGTCCATCAAGTGCTTTAAAAGTAGCTATTTTATAAGTAGCAGCATTGAACGAACTGGAATCTACCTGGTTAGTTGCGGAAATAGTACCAGCTGTGATTGTATTCGTTACTGATAATGAACCAGTTGCAGATATATTACCCAATACTGAAGCTGTTCCTGTAGATAGACTACCTCTAAACGTCGAGCCACCGGTAACTAATAGATTTGGAACTGCAACTGATGAACCAGATGCCGAGATAGTTAAATCACCAAGATATATTGTGTTACCACTAAGCCATAGATCTCTCCATCTTCCAGATGGAGTTGCACCAAGGTCATAAGTCTGATCAGCGTTAGGAATTAAATTACCAGCAACTCTTAAATTTGGCACAAGTACGGTATTAGAGGCTGTTAAAGTGAGTGAATTACCACCTACTATAACACTATTAGAAGCAGTAGAGCTTATAAAACTTCCAGAACCACCAATTATTATAGAGTTTGCACCGTTACTAATACAGTTTCTTTGACCACTAATAATTGAACTAAAACAAGATGCCGTTAATGTATTTCTATATCCGCCAATAAGTGATGAATTACAACTTGCACAATTGATAAAACTACCAGTTCCACCTGCAATTATTGCAGTTTGTTTTGAGCAACTGATACATGATCTGTAACTGCCTATAATAGAACTATTACAAGTTGAATTTGTAATAACATTACACGATCCACCAAGAATTGATGATTGTAAACTAGTACAAATTACATTTTTAAAACCCCCACCTATCAAAGATGTGCATCCAGATTGGATTCTAGACTGACAATCACCCACTATTGACGAATATTTGACAGTAACTGCTCCAGAACTTATTATACAACTATTGAATCCTGCTATTATCGAACTGTGAAAATGTACATTGCCAAAAATACCACCAGCGGGGTCCATGCAACTACATTTACTTGAAATTATTGTTGAATTACATGAAACACATTGTCTATTACACTCACCAGAAATTATAGTGTTACCACGGCTAATAGCAGAAATCTCAGAATCAAAACTGCTTATTATAGAATTTCTACGACTACAATAGACAGAGGCTGGGTTACCAAGGTAGCCCAGAATAGAACTACCAGTTGAACCAATAATTAAATTTAGATCTGATACGTTTATACTTAAACAACTTGAGCTTGTAAGTGAACTACCACTACTAAAGAATATTCTACCAGCAGGGTCAGTTATTGTGATACTGCTAGGACCAGTTGGACCTTGACTTCCAGTGATTCCTTGAGGACCAGTGGTTCCTTGCGGACCTGTATTACCACCGGTAGATGAACCATTGTAAAAATTAATTGGAGTAACCCACTGAGAGCTGGTATTATCGTTTATATAAACAAATTCTTGACCCGTTGATAAGTCATACCATCTATCACCTTGTACCGGTGACGGTGGTGCTGGTGGTTCTTGAACATAGTAATTTGCGGAAGGACCGGTTGGTCCAGTCGGACCTTGAAATCCACCAGGATCACCCTTAGGACCAGTTGCACCTTGGAAGCCAGTTGGTCCTTGAAAACCATTCGGTGGTCCAGTTGGACCCTGAAGACCAACACCAGTTGGACCTTGAGCACCTGTTACAGAAGTTCCAGTTTCACCTTTCGGTCCAGTGAGTCCTTGTATTCCTGTAGAACCTTGAACACCAGTTGAACCTTGATTTCCTGTAGTTCCTTGATGCCCAGTAATACCCTGACTCCCAGTTGTGCCTTGTGGACCTGTATTACCCTGATTACCAGTTGGTCCTTGAGTACCAGTTGGACCATCAACTCCTGTTGTTCCAGTTGGTCCCTGAAGACCTCCCGGATCACCTTTTGGCCCAGTTGGTCCTTGAAATCCAGTGAATCCTTGAGGTCCACCAGGTGTACCAGCAGGTCCTGTTGGACCTTGATTACCATCTATACCAGTGACACCCTGTGGTCCTGTAATAGAATTACCTGTGGGTCCTTGAATACCAGTATTACCTTGAAATCCAGTAACACCTTGAGACCCTGTATTTCCCTGAGATCCTGTATTTCCTTGAAATCCAGTAAATCCTTGAGACCCTGTCACCCCCTGCGAACCAGTGAAACCTTGAGAACCTGTTATACCTTGAGTACCAGTTAATCCTTGAGAGCCCGTTGTTCCTTGATTACCGGTAAATCCCTGAGGTCCAGTTATAGATATACCTGTAGTTCCTTGAACACCAGTAGAACCCTCTGGACCTGTTGGTCCTTGAAAGCCACCCGGGTCACCTTTTGGACCGGTCATACCTTGAAGTCCGGTTGGTCCTTGAAAACCATTTGGTGGTCCTGTTGGACCTTGTAGACCATCTACACCAGTTGGACCTTGTGGTCCTGTTATTGAAGGTCCAGTTTCTCCCTTTGTGCCAGTCATACCCTGAATACCAGTTGGACCCTGTGATCCAGTAATTCCTTGTGTGCCTGTAAACCCTTGAGTTCCAGTTACACCCTGTGGACCAGTTAATCCCTGTAGTCCAGTCAAACCTTGTGGACCAGTAAGACCCTGTAAACCAGTAAATCCTTGAAAACCAGTTGGACCTTGTAATCCCGTCAAACCTTGTATTCCGGTGTTTCCTTGTGGACCAGAAGGACCACCTGCAGGACCGGCAGGACCGGTATCACCTTGAGGACCAGGTATTCCAGTAGGTCCTTGATTACCAGTTATTGATGGTCCCGTTATACCTTGAACTCCTGTATTACCTTGAAAACCTGTTGGACCTTGATCTCCACCAGGATTACCGGGAGGTCCAGTTGGGCCTTGTATACCTACACCTGTGTTTCCTTGCGGGCCAGTTATAGAAGCTCCTGTCTGACCTTGAGAACCGGTAGAACCTTGTGGTCCAGTCAATCCTTGAATACCGGTAGAACCTTGAGTACCAGTCACTCCTTGAGTTCCTGTTAAACCTTGACTACCAGTTGCGCCTTGAGAACCAGTAGATCCTTGAGATCCTGTCGTACCGATTCCTGTAAAACCTTGAGGTCCAGTAAGACCCTGAACACCAGTGTTTCCTTGAAAACCAGTTGGACCTTGATCTCCACCAGGATTACCGGGAGGACCAGTGTGACCTTGAGGACCAATAATACCTGTATTACCCTGCGGTCCTGTAGCTGATGGTCCAGTTATACCTTGAACTCCTGTATTACCTTGAAAACCCGTTGGTCCCTGATCACCACCTGGATTACCGGGAGGTCCTGTATGACCTTGGGGACCTATTATACCTGTTGATCCTTGTGGACCAGTTATAGAGCTACCAGTTGAACCTTGTGAACCAGTCATACCTAACGGTCCAGTTGGTCCTTGAGACCCAGTATTACCATCACCTAATCCAGCAGGTCCAGTTGGACCTTGTGCACCAACATCTCCTGATAGACCGGTTGGACCCTGAGGTCCAGTATTCCCATCACCGGATCCAGCAGGTCCAGTTGGACCTTGTGGTCCAGCATCTCCTGACAGGCCTGTTGGTCCTTGTGGTCCAGTATTTCCATCACCGGATCCAGCAGGTCCAGTTGGACCTTGTGGTCCAGCATCTCCTGACAGGCCTGTTGGTCCTTGAGGACCAGTTACTGTATTAGCTAGTGGACCAGTTGGACCTTGAGCACCCGCAGGTCCTAATGAAGGACCAGTAGCTCCTTGGGGACCAGTAGTTGAATTACCAGCAGGAGTAAAACACAAATAGCTGTTGGAATTATTAGTAAAATCATTATCTGAAACTATATTTGAAATTGGTATTAAATAGTATTTAGTCACACCAGAACCACTAGATGTAATCGTACCAGTTATTTCAAATACATGAAACCAAGACTGATCTGTTGAAAGTTGAATTTTCAAAAATCCTCTTCTAAGAGTTGTGCCATAATTATTTAATGCCTCAAAATAATTAGACAAATCATTCGATGTTGTGTCTTGGTAAGAAACAAACATCTGATTTGCAGAACCCATATCTGAGTTATTAAGTCTAAATCTACCGTTACCTGGATAAGACTGAGTAGTCGAATCATCATAGTCAAAAATGTAACAAGAATCGGATGTCAAAGTAAGACCAGTCGCACCGGTTGGACCAGCACAACAGGGTCCTTGAAAACCTTGAACTCCAGTTGGACCGGTTGGTCCTTGAAGACCTTGTGGACCACTTGGTCCCTGAAAACCCTGAGGGCCTGTTGGACCTTGTAAACCTTGAGGACCTTGTGGTCCGGTAGGACCCTGAGGACCTTGTGGACCAGTTGGTCCTTGAAAACCTTGTGGACCTGTTGGGCCTTGTAGACCCTGTGGACCGGTCGGACCTTGCAAACCTTGTGGACCTGTTGGACCTTGTAAACCTTGTGGACCAGTCGGACCTTGAAGACCTTGTGGACCGGTCGGACCTTGTAGACCTTGTGGACCTGTTGGACCTTGTAAACCTTGAGGTCCTGATTCACCTTGAGGTCCACTTGGAGGCATGCCTGGGCCAATTATTGAAAACTGAGGTATCTGAGATAAAGGAGCAGGATTTGCTGGAAAATAAAGTGTGACATTCCGACAAGTAATATATAAATACTCAGTTCCATCAGGCTCTACAAGTATATAAACATCAGTCACGATGAAATATCCCAAGTAGCTACCATCTGGATAGCTTACAAGTACTGATTGACCAGGAACTGCCCAATTATTGGAGTCTACTCTAAAGTTTACATCACCATTCTCTACTGGAACCGGTTCTTCGAAAAGAATTAAAGCCACTTAAAGTCTCAAGTTTATTTTATATATTAAACCAAGTGATTTAGATCTCAAGAAAATATATTCTAAAAATTTTGGAAAATATTAATATTTTACTATATTTGATTCATGAAATTTCTAACTATTCTATTCCTCCTATTTACACAAGTCTCTTTGTCACAGACCAATTTAGATAAATTGTGTTTCGAAAAAATCAACAAGTATAGAAAATCATTTTCAAAAAATGAATTTATTTGGAATGATATCGCCTTCAAAGCCTCAAATCATCACTCGAATTACTTAAAAGATAGTTGCGATATGACAATATCACACCATGAATCTATTTTAGTAAATCCACAAGATAGACTCTGGAAATATGGATCAAACTGTTCAAGAATCTCTGAGAATGTTCTTCTTTTAAGTATGAACTTCGAAGACTCTGAATCAAAAGAGAATATTAATTCGGAAATTTCTACTGGTGTTTTTGAGTCTTGGAAAAACTCACCAGGCCATAATAAAACAATGTTAAATGAATGTAGACTCGGTGGTGTCTCTACAGTAATTCAAAAACAACCTACCGGAATAGAAGGTTTCACAAACTATTTAATCTGGGCAACTCTTGTTATTTACAATCCTTAGTTCCAACACTTCAAAGGTGGTGTGCTACCAGTTTTTCTGACAGTACCCATCTTCTTCACTTTAATACCTTTGTGTTTTATTTTAACAATCTTAACTGGTTCTTTTTGCTTTGATAAGTAATAAGTTGTTTTAACTCTTTGTACTTCTTTCTCAGCTTCAAATGGCAATACAGCAACTGGTATAACATAATAAAAATCAACATTTACATACCTCGAACTAGGATCAACTTCTGTCTCTCCTAATTCAGATTTTGTTTCTGTAGAAATCAAAGTTGTATCAACTCTTTTCTGAACTAAGTAGTTTTTAATTGATCCACATCTAGCTTCAGATAATCCAGAATTATCTTCACTATATCCTAAAGACTTTAACTTTGCTTTAAGTGATGAACTAAGTGGTTGTTTATCTGTAGATGATTCTATATCTATATTTGTAAGTATTCCACCATCTTCTAATATTTCGGAAAGTACACTGTCTATTCCTGATTTCATATCTTCAGTTAATTCAAATTTACCGGATTCAAAATATTGACCTTTATCAAGTGTATATCTAATTGATACAACTTCACTTTCAGGAGCACTTGTAATTAATTCTTTCCAAACTGTATCAACCTGAGTTGAGTCAAGAGTATATCCCATCTCGATTAGACTTTGAACTTGCTTTTCAGTTTTAACCTTTCTTACAATTCTCTCAGGTTCTTTTTGTCCTTGCGCATAAGTCCCAACCAAGGCTAGTAATCCAGCAAGTAAGTTTTCTTTCCAACCCTCATTAATTGGTTCATAAGAATTAAATGTTTGTAAATGTTTCATAAAATTATATATTAATTTTTTTATTTGAATCATCTTCTTTATATTTGACAAAATATACAATATGAAAAAACTAATAATCACACTATTCTTTTCAATTATCTCACTTGTCTCTTTCTCTCAAGAAGCAACTTTTGCAAAAGCATACAACCTTTTTCTTGGATTTAAAAGTGATAACAACTCACCAATTACTTGGTCAAGTCAAGCTACTGATGTTGACATTTTAATCATCACCAAACCAGAAAGAGTTACTATTTATTCAAGTGAAATTCAAGAATTTAGAATTATCTCACTGGCAACAGAAATCGAAACTGCTTCTAAATGGTTTGCAGTTGATCAAAATGGTAAGCAATGTTTCTACTATATCGGTTATGACGAAGCCTCAGTTTTCCACATGATTGAATATAGTGACTACGCTTTTTTATATCGAGTAATACCTGACAAATAATTATTGAGTTGGCTCGTCACCATTTTGATTTGAAAGTTTTTTATCTCTCAAACTCATAAATGAATTGTAACCACCATAAAATAACCAAACTCCAATAATCTCGATAAATGATCTAGCGTCTATTTCGTCTATATTTATAAAGACATAATAAAATGTCAAAACTAAAAAACAGTTGAAAACAATGAATCTTTCAATCTTTTTAGAACTAAGCATTGATTTATTATTTGAAAAAGTCATAATGACTTCATCAAAGAAACCAGGCTCTTTTTTTTGTTTCGGTTCACTACTTTTCATATAAGTATATATACAACTTTCAAAATGATAAAAGCTAAAGTTATTAAAATACAGACTCTTCCTGATAAAGAAGAAAAAAATATGTATATAAAGTCAGGAGATATATTTCACGGAAGCTTTAATACTTGGCCAGAAATTGGTAAATCATTTCAACTTTGGAATGATTGGACTACCGAACTAAGAACAACACAAGTTACAGAAATAATTAGCGATAGAGAATTTAGAACTTTAAATTCAATTTACAAAATTGTGACCGCGGAAGATGAGCGAGATGAACGAATTAAAATAGTATTAGAATGAGAAAGTCTTGTAAAGAGTGCCCATATAAAGTAAAGTCTCAACATAATAATAATTTTCCAAATTATGTCGACAAAATGTTCAATTCTGGTTCTATAAAAAATAGAACACACACTTGTCATATGATCGGAAACGTTTGGAACGAACCAAAAGAAAATACTGTGTGTATTGGATCTTTAAGAAAAGAAAATTAGTCTTTCTTCTTTTCGTCTTTAATAACCATATTAGCAGGTTGAACTTCTTCAATTTGACTTGCATTAAAAGTATCAGCAGCTACAGAATTTTTATCGTGTCTTTTATCTTCACGAAAATCTTTTGCTAATTCTTCCCAAGAGACTGTTGGTTCTTTAAACTCTTTGTATGTTTTAATTTTCTTCATAAGTTATATATTAAAATAAAATTTATCTTTTTATATATAACTATATGCATCATTTATCAAGCTTCGAAAGATATAACGAAGAACTAAAAGTAAAACAAATAATAGAGTATATCGACTACTCTATAAATGAATCAGTAGATATAAAATCTATTTGGAACAATGTACTTGAGAAAATAAAAGGACTCTCTAAGTCATCTAAAAGAAGGATAATTAAATATGCTATAGGTTCACTATTAGCTTTTAATACAATTACTAATGTTGTTCAAATTATTAATAACTCAAAAACTGATGATGAGACAAAACAGGTTGCAGTTGAGGTAGTTCAAGAAAGTCAATTCAAAAATGCAAAAGAGTTAACTTTATCAGATGAAGGATGGAATCACATTAAAAATGAAGAGAAATTAAAACTTAAAGCATATCAAATTGGTGATGGTATGATAACTGTTGGATACGGACATGCTGAAAGAGTAGGTGATTCAAAATATAAGTTAGGCCAAGAAATTTCTAAAGAAGAAGCTGAAAGTTTGCTAAAACAAGACTTAAAAGTTGCAGCAGATGGTGTGAGAAGAATGTTTAGAGACTGGGAGTCACAAGGGGTTGTCGTTCCAGTTACACAAAGTATGTTTGATTCACTCGTATCACTCGCGTTCAACTCAGGTGTTAGTGGACTAAGAAATTCAAAAGTTGCTGATAATCTGAAAAAGTCAGAATATAGAGCTGCTGGAGACAGTATAAAAGAATTTAGAATAAGTAAGAAGTTTCCAGGATTAGTAAAAAGAAGAGAAAAAGAAAGTGAGATGTTTCTGGCCTCACTAGGATCAATTAATCTTTGAAATAGTTCCAAATTTTTGAATCAGTCATTCTGTTTGATATTTTTTCTGAATCAATTCCTTGCTGAATCTTTTCAGAACTCTTTTTTCTCAACTCATCTTCAATATTAAGTAGTAGTTTATTATATTCAAACTTATCAACTTTAAATTCTTTAGACTTATCAATTTGTTTATCTAAAATAAAAGCATCTAATTCAGTAAGAAACTCTACACCTTCTGGTCCTGATAGGTTTTGGTAAGCTACAGTTGAAAACTTTTTTGGAATAAGTTTATTTTGATAGTTTCTGACCATTAATTCTTTAAGAATGCCTAAGTGTGTCCAACCAGTTTTCCAATCTTCATCATGTTCACAACATTCAACATACCAGAGATCTTTAGAGAATTTTGAGAGTCCGATCCAAATATCATCGTCTTTATCAACATAGTAAGCATCTGCGTTGACTGTGCAATCAGATTCAATCTCATTTATGACACTTATACTTTCATTTTCAGGTATATAAGTTTGATACTCTTCAGAATAAACTACGTCATCTACGTAGTAATATTCACTCACATTATCACACCAAACTATATCATCAAAATCTTCAGGGTAAACTCCTTGATTTCTTCTTTGACCACTACTAACAGTTATACTTGAATTAATATTAAGCCAATCCTGTAAAGGTTCAGACCATATAGCAAGGTTTGATGGTATTCTTTCTTGGTAATACTCTGACCATTCACCATCTTCTATAACTATGAAATCCCCATCAGTTTGATCTAAAATATAATCACCAATAGCTTTACTATCTGTATTATTATAAAGTACTTTATTTTCTGGATCAAATCTTCTAAAAGTATCTAAATATGGATATTTGTCATATTCTATATTTTTATCTAATTGAACTTTCATGTCAAGTTGAAGTTCCTCGTCTTTGTATGTTACACCCTTCAATAATGTGTGAGTGTTTTTAGTTTTAAATGCCCAGTTGTTTTCAATTGCATACTTTCTAAATTTTAAAACATCAGAGTCTTTTATTGTATATTGTCGATCCATAAACCAAGTAAAATTAATGCCATCTGACTCTACAATTTTCCACACAAGAGCTCTGCCTAGTAATTTATGGTTTTCTACGAGAATAAGCATTTTACAAACATCTGGATTTTTAGTATACATCTCAAATACACCTTTAATATTTCTCATACAAGAGTTTCCTAAAGATCCTGAGAGTTCTGCGTAATTATTTGAATCATACCAAAAATCAATTTCATCACCTTCTACTAATTTAAAGTTTTCACCTGCCTTTACTTCGGTAGATTTAAACTTATTTACAAACTGCTCAACTTCTTTAGATGAATATTTATTCGGAAAAAATTTATTTATAAGTCTACCAATTTTAATTTGATTTCTTGACTTTGAATAAACCTGAGCAATTTCTCTATCATTTTGTAAATTGTAAAGTATATCAGCAATACCTCCATACGGACGTGTGAAGATATCTAAGTGTGGATGTTTTTCTTTGAACTCCTTTTCAACATTCTGCATAGTTGTGAATGTTAAAAAATCATTCTTATCCAAATCAATAAATGTGATGTCTGGCTTAACATCTTTCATTTCAATACTAAGAAGGTCTTTAGAAATATCATCAGTAATTGACTTTAGTTTATTTCTAAAATTAGGAGAGAAGTAAACAATAGATTCAGAAACTAAATTCTCAAATAATTTGTAGTCCGAAAAATCATTGAATTTTAATAACATTAAACTAATTGGTTTAATTATATATTATTTTCTAATCTTTAAATGATGATGGCAGAATATCAATTTTATACTTTTTAGCAATAGCAACTACTAGAGGAAGTAAAAGACTAGAACCCGGTATAATTGTAAATGGTATTCCAATTCCAATAACTTTGATAACATCAATCATTTGGCTTCTAAATTTTTCCATTTCTTCTTTAGAAACTTCACCACCTTTTGCATATCTTGCTAAAATTTGAGCAGCTTCTGAAGTTTCTACACCTTCAGCTTTAATTCTTTTAAGAAAATCAACTATAAAAAGATTGAATTTTTGTATTTCTTGTTTTAATTTAATCACAGTCTGTTATATATTTAAACAAAAAGTGAGTCACTTTAGGTAACTCACTTTTTGTTTTAAAAAGATACTATTTAGATGTAACATCTTTATCATCGTCTGACAAAAATACATCAGATTTATATGAACCATCATCCATCGACATCGCACGTGTTTTGAATGACTTAGACATCGATCTATATACTTTTTGATTTGAAATTTCATCAGCACTAAACTGCATTACGTTATTAACATTGATTCCATAATTTTTAGCAGTTGATATAGAATCGATGTTAGCACCGACAAAAGTAAATGTCCAGTTTTTAGTTTCTTGCAACTCTTCAATCATTGACTTAACCTTTTTACCATCGAACTCAATTGAGCTATTTTCTTCACCATCGGTAATTATTACAACTACTGCAGTAGCGAGTCCAGAAGAAACCTTATCAGATATCTTTTGATTCAAATCTCTGACTCCAACACCGATGGCATCAAGTAGTGCAGTCATTCCATTACAATTATAATTCTTTTCTGAGATGTTTTCTAGAGCACCTGCAGGTCTGTCAGTATATTCAACCGTAACAACATTATTAAAGTGAATAAAAGACATATAATATGATTGATTTGGATGTTCTTTCTCAAGTTGTTTTATTGAATCTATTTGCTCGTTAACACCACTTATAGTTGATTTAGTCAGTGGACTCATAGATGATGAGGCGTCTACAATCAACAAGTAGTGTGTTTCACGGTTTAATTCATTTTCTTTATTAACCACAATTGCTTTAGGCATGATTATATTTTATTTTTTATTTATACTTGAATTCACTGATTAGTTTAAAATGAAAAAATCCCACATTTGGTGGGATTTTTAAATAATCTAATTTAATATTACCAATTATATTCTTCACCAGTTTCAAGATTATACATTCTACCAATACACTCATTTTTACCTTGAGCAGGTAGAAACTCAGCATAGGCCAAGATCTTAGCAACTTCCGGTCTTGCAAAGTTATAAGTAATTGTCTTAGTTGTAGCATTCCAAGAGTTTGTACTACCAACCGCAATATTAATTGTATTATCTTGAGTTTGAGTGAATGGTGCAACTAAAGTACAACCATAGGCACCTTGTTCATCACCATTATAAAGTCTCCACTGGAAGATGTAACCAGGATTAGTTTTATTAAAGCTGGTTATCAAACCAGACGCCGAAACAGATTGAGTATCTTCACCATTAATATAGAAGATCCCTTTTTTCTTATTTAAGTCAACATCAACTACATCCATAGCAATAGAGGTGATGTGTGTTTTGTTTGATACTGTTACAATGTTAAATGTCCAACCAACTTTAGAGGCGTATTCTTCTTCTGACAAATTGATAAGTCCTAAGATATCACTTTTTCTCAAAGTTTGAGTTACAGGATATCTAGATGTCCAAATTTTTATCTCACCTGTTGTTGAACTTTTAGTTTTTGATCTTGCATACTTAGCACAAGTTCCAGGTAGAGGAAAAGGATTTGTCATATCAGCAGGTGTACCATCGGTGTTTGTATTCATCCATGGTTCTGTATAAATATCAAACGAATAACCACCTTTATCATTTGGAGATATTTTCGTCTTTTGCCAACCACTATGATAAGTCTTTCCTATCATCGGACCAAGGTTGACGGTGAAAGATGAAGCCGGTCTAATTGTCGTAAAAGTAGAACCCTCAAAATTCTCAGGAGTGTGACCGAAAGAATATAGATAATTACTTATCAAGTTGAATGGGTAAGCCCCAAATAGTTCATTTTTCTCCACGAATTCATACTCATAATATACCTTCTTTTTACCAGAGGTAAAATCAGAAACTTCGTAAACTCGTAGTGATCTGCTTGTTTTTGTTTGTATTTGACCTTCATAGATCGCACACTCTTGTGGGATTCCTAAGAGTTCAATTGCTTTTTGTGTGTTTGCCATTTTATTTATTTTTGTTTTATCTTAGTATCTTATTCAGATACTACAAGTATTTTTTTAATTTCCACACCACCATCTTTTAGATATGTATGTATCGCATAAAACCCAGGTTGTAAATTTAACTGAGACTCTTTTTTAAACTTTTTTGGTTTTTCCGACAAATTTTGAAGGTTAAAAACATCTAAATGATCTACGTTCGATTCATCAATTTCTGCAACTGAAGTTGCTACTGATGGTCTATTAATAACACAAAGTGCGGTATTATTTGATAAATTTGAATCACCTGTTACATTATTCACATTTATAATTCTAGCTCTATATGTGTTAGTACCACCTGCAGGAACTGCACAGTTCGTTGAACTAAAACAAAGAGATGTTGAAAGATAACTATTAGCACCATTCGGTAAAAATACACTTTGACCAGGTGATAAAGTTCCAGTCCAATTTACTGTACTTTCACAGCTTAGTGTAGTTGGACAATTAACCCATCCTCTTCCCCATCTGAAGCTCGTAATAGTTGTTTGTCCGGTATTCGTTACTTTCCACTGCATCGACACGGCAGTTGCCGTTGAAGAAGTCATAAAAGGTGAATTTGGACTCACAAGCTGAATTGATAAGTCTGTATTGGTTGATATTGGATTAGATACTTGAATAGAGACACTAGAAACGTTATCAGTAAGACTCGACTCACTAATAGTTTCATTAAAGTTAGCTTTAGCAAGTATATATCTTGTACCGACTGAGTTTGGAATAATATAAGTTGTATTCTCTCCACCCGTTGCAATACCCCCACCAAGTGTAGTTGTATCACTACCAATAATCACATCGTCAGTATTTCCCCAAACATTATCAGTAGAAAATCTATATTGAAGAATACTGTTAACTTGAGTAAGAGTTGATGTACTTGTGTTTTGAGCACAACTAATATTTAATGATTGGCCAACATTTATTGATGTTGGCGATACAGACAAATTCGTAATTGTTAAATTGTGTTGCTGTGTTGTTCCTCCACCACCTGGACTAGGAGTTGCCTGTAAAGCAAGTTTAGCATTAATTCTACCATAACCAATCTCAACACATCTTGTTGAATAAGGGTAAGCTGGATCATTTGAGTAAACATACCCACCTACTTTTTCAGAAGTCGAAGAAAGAATTGTGAATAATTCCACAGCTGTTAAATTTGGATTTTTAAAAGCAAGCATCGCAGCCACACCAGCAGTGATAGGACAACTAAAAGATGTTCCACTTACTGATGCATAGTTTGTTGCATTGTACCCAACCGCGCCACTTCTATCAGTAGACTGAATACCTGACCCAGGTGCTGATATATCAACAATAGGTCCATAGTTTGAGAAGGATGATCGTAAATCAGATGAGGTTGTTGAACCAACACCCCATACAGCTGGATATTGAGCGGGATATTGAGCTGCCGTATTAGAACCATTATTTCCAGTTGACGCAAATATCATTATACCCTTACCACCTCTTGCAGTAGTTCTAGCAGCAGTAAAAGCGTCACTTAGTGCCTGGCTAAAACTAGTACCACCATAAGACATGGATATTGCCACACAAGTTGGATTTGCGATAGCAGCATTTATCGCATTAATCTGAATTGAGGATGTTGTTGAAAAACTACCAGTGCTTGAAACACTACTCATTATATTAATTGGTTGTGCCTGTACTTTATTACCACCAACACCCGCAACACCCTTTTGATTATTTACCTTAGCGGCTATTGTACCGCAACAAGCAACACCGTGCCTATCAAAATCATTTACAAATGCATTTCCAGGAGTATTTGTAACAGCATTCCAGGGATTATTAAAACAACCTATTAAGTCTTCGTGTGTAGTTTCAAATCCACCATCAAACACCGCGACTGTAACATACCCGTTTATATTATTAATTAAATCCCAAGCTTCATCAGCATCTATATCTTTATCGTTTAGTTGTCTTAGATGCCAAGATGCATTGAATAGTGAGTCGTTAGGAATATATTCTCTATTATATTCCATAACTTCGTCTTGATATATTCTACTAATGATTGAATTTTCAGACCGACATTTATCTTCAAATTGTTTTTTTGCAAGTCCTGGAGGTAGCTCAGTAAGGTACCAACCAAGTTCATCCCATTTTTTTATAACTTTTGCTTTATTGTCTTTGAACAATTTTTCAGCGTTTCTTTGTTGACCCGGTTGAGGAACAACAATTACTCTTTGAGAGACATTTTGATCAAATCTTTCCTGTGAATAAACACCAAGTGATGATAAAAATGTTAGTAGAAATAGAATATACTTTTTCATTTTTGAAATTGATTTTTTTTTATTTAATAATTCTGTTGATGTGTTTGAATTATTTAAATTTTGATTGTATTTTATATATTGATTAAAAAAACTCGAATTTTTTGTAGATTTAGTCAATCCCTTGATAGACTAGTCGCTAAAATATTTAAATTATTTAAATAGTAATTTCTTAATATATAATTAATGATTATTAGAAAGATATCAGACAATAAACCAAAGATCCTAGTTTTTCAAGGATCTCCAAGACGTGAAAAAGGGTGTGCTAATCAGATCCCTAAAACACAAAAGGTTGCTGAATATCTAATTGATAAATGGTCACCTTTTGCAAACTTGGAAATAATTGATCTTAGTGTTGGTAAAGTAACTATTCAACCTTGCAAAGGTTGTATTTCAACATCAAATGGAATGCACTGTCACTGGACATGTTCGTGTTATTCAAAAGAGTCAAAGACGCCAGACTTAATGTATCAAGCTGATATCTATACTAAGTTAGAAAACTGTGATGGATTCATAGTAATTACTCCGATTCACTGGTACTCTGTTTCAACTCAAGTAAAGGCGATGTTTGATAGGTTAGTTTGTGCAAATCAAACAATTACAAAAGAACAAGCTTTAGAAATATTCGGTGAAGGTAACATTAAAAATTCTGAAATTACAGGGGACGCCGAACTCAGTGGAGAGTATAAATCTTTGTTAAAAAATCACTTAGAAGGAAAATTTGCCGGATTTTATGCTCACGGTGATGATGGTGCAAATGACTATGACGGAAATCAACCAGATACGGGAGATAAATCTTGGGATGTTAAAAATGCAGTTTTGCCTCTAGTTTATCAATGCAGATATTCAGGTATAATTGTACCAGAAGATCTAATAGAATCTTTTTATATTAATAAAGGTAAAGACTATTATGAAGCAAATTTAGACTTTGATAATACAAATGAATTTCTAAATAGAGCTGATGTATTATTAGAAAAGATGATTGATTATATCAATAACCGTCCATAACAATCTTACTAGAAGAAACATTTTTATTCTTCTTGATAACTACTTCAAGTTGTGGTATTTGTGTAGACACAAGTGTATAGTTATGTTTACCATAAGGTACTTTTCCGTTTTCATCCAAGAAAAGTTCAAATACCCCACGTTTTGTCATAAGAAAATATAGAGGTTCAGATCGGTCTTCAAACATAACACCAACTACCGATCTAGAACTAGAACTAGAAACATCATTGACTGTTTCAATGATACCCCTTGATTGAACTTTAACAGTTACTTTATCAATAGTTTGAATTTGTTGAACTTGAATAAATCCTTTTTTATTGTGGGTCGATTGTTCAAGTGTATCAAACTTCATTCGAATAGGGTCTGTAACATAAACTTCTGTTCCAACTAGTGAATTTTGATCAAGTTGGTAAGATGAGATAAGACCTTTTGAAAGAATCTCACGAGACATACAAGATGTCAAAAAAATAGTTGCAGTGAAAAGAATTATTGTATTTTTCATACAACAAAGATAAGAAAAATTATCAAAAAAGAAATAATTATTTATATTTTTTTTTCAAATAATTTGAAAACTTTTCTTGTTTATTTCCATTTGTGAGAAACCAACCAAAGTGGATTTCAAAAAATTTTATAATTCTTTTCATATTACATTAAGGTATTTTAATACAGAATTCCAGTTCGGGAACTTATCGGTTCCAAAGTGAATATGTTCACCTTGAAACTTTGTTACACCATATTTTGTTCTATCATCGATTATAGCTCTGCCTTTAAAAAGTGATTTATCATTACTTATGATAAGTCGTTTAAATGCCTTTTCACCTAAATACTTCTCTACCCAAAGTCTTTTATCGGTGTAACAAGATGGATTTTCCCAAGATGGAGCTGTTAAAATATAAACTTCATAATGATCACATAGTAATTGAAATGCCTCTATAGCCCCAGGTATTGGATCAAGATTTGCATAGAACCCAGGCATGTGATATAACTTTTTCTTAAAAAGTTCGGTAGTTGAAATATCAAGTTTATCACTCCAGATTTTCATTCTTGATTCAGCGTCTGCAAGAACTCCATCCATATCAATAAATATAAGTTCTTTTGGATTTTCCAAATATCCATAGACTGGATCTTTTTCAGAATTACCGTATTGTTTTGGGTCTGTCATTCGTCAAAAATTTAACTTAAATAATAGTTATAAACTATCTAAAAGTTTAAATTTTATTAACAACTGAAATAAACCTATCAATATCTTCAATGATTGAATCCACTTGTGAATCTCCAATTTGTGAAAGATATCTCTCAAATCTCCATTTATCTGACATGCTCTCAATTGGATAGTAGACTGTATTTTTTAAATTATCAAATCTTTCAGAATTTCCCCAAAGACTTCTAAGAGATTTCATTTTCTGAAAAAATATTTCGATATCTTCAATACTTTCAAGATTAAAACTTTTAAATCTATTGTAAATTGCAGCGTTTAATTCTTCAAATTTTGACTGAAGTGGTTTAATATAATCTGGTTGACTTGCAAAAACTGACTTCATAACGTCATCAGATTCTTTATTAAATTCAATATTAGACTTTATACGTGGTTTTAAGCTATCAACGATTCTCTCATAGTAGAATTCTTGCTGATCATCTCCAGATTTCAGAAATCTGAACATATATGTAATTATACTATCGAATTCACTAAAGTGTCTACCTCTTAGAACATAATATCCGAATTTACCTAGTCCAAATAATCTAGATATTAAATTTTTAACATTTGAAAAATCAGAAGAGAATTGAACACGTTTGTTTATTTCTTCAATATACCTATTTATATTTTGCTTTCTAATTTCTTCATCACTTTGAAGTGCTAGTGCACCAGTAGTCTGCTCTTTTCTTTTTGTTTGTATATCAGTTCTTTTTATAAATTCTGACTGAGACAGTTCTAAATAATCAAGAACTATTGCAAAATGAGCCTTAGATAGTTTACTCTTCATATCTAAATTTGATTCAACTGCATTATTTCTACCAAGTAGTGCGTTCCATGTATATGGATTAGGTCGTTCATCTTTTTCTATCTCTCTGGGCTTAAGTAAAAGTGGGGTACCCGTATACTCACTACCAGATTCTATAACCCAGCTAAGTCTACCGAATTTTTTCCAAGCACTACTATAATCTGGCTCACTACCAGAACAAAAATTTTGTATGATATAAATTGATCTAAGGTTTCTATCATATTTGAATACTCGTCCTATTACTGATCTTCCACTACCATCTGTAAGTGTGATTTTAACATAATCACCAGTTGTTAGATTTTTAAGTTCGTCTAGTGTTAATTCTTTCACTACCTCATAGTCACTTAGATTTTGAGAAAGTTTATCTGAAACAGTATCCGATTGAGGTCTGACTTTCCCATCAGTAACACTTGTCTGAACATAGTCACCGTCTTTATCAAACCAAAACTTAACCCACTTAATAGGAAAATTAGTTTTAGGCTCAATACCAGTACCGTGACAATTCGGACAACCAACTGTTCTTATGCTTCTTCCCCACTTTCTTTTTATCATGCCAGATTCACACTTTTCACCATCTATACCTGAATCTGAAAACTCACCTTTACTTGTTGCAGTACAAGGAATGTCTTCTATATTAGCATTTAATTCAAGTGCCTTGTTAAAAGGCAAATACTGTAAAAACTTATCAGATAGTTCAGAAACTGGAAAATCTATCGACTTTGCAAGATTATTCAACTTTTCAATAAATGTCTGTCTTGAACTCTTGTTAATAAAAGCTAAAGTCTTGCTAATCTTAGAGGACTCAAATGCCTCAAAAAGTTTAATATATTTTAAATTTTTCATATAACTGGTCCTCTTACCTCTACGATTTTATTTTGTTTTTTTAGATTTTGAATTAGTTCCTTGTTCTTAGAATCTGAAACTAAATCACCAGATATAATCAGCTTATTGAAATTAACACCTTCAATAAACTTCTCTAATTCTTCTGGATCAATAGAATAAATAAGCTGTAATTCCTCTAGATTCGCAAACTTCTTTAGTTCAACTTTGTGAAGTTCACAAGCGGTAAATTGTAGTTTCTTTATATTCTTATTTATTTTCTGTAAATCTTTAATAGACTTTTCACTGATCAAGCATTTCTCAAACGCAAAAGAATCAGAGACTATCTTTTTGAACGGTTCAAGACTATTAATTTTTATAAACTTGAATTTAATCCAATTTGGTTTAAGTGGTATTTTAAAGAAATTATCTGGTAAATTAGTAGTCTCAATTACTACTTCTTCAATATTTGCTTTTGGTGAAATTTTAGTTTGAGACCAATCAATATCGCCACCGAAATTTAACGTCTTAGCATTTACTCCAATATAGTAGCCTCTTTGAACACCGAGTCTATCCATATAAGGCTCTCTTAATTTTAGATCTGTTGGTAGATCAGGAGTGAATAGGTAGTTACCATCACCAGAATCAAAATTTTCTTTATTCTCACTATATTTTTCTATAATTTTACCCATTATTTCTTCCATTCTATCTGGATAAGCTCTGTCAAAAAATATTTTAGGACTCTTAGATTTAGAATCATCAAATCTTTCGATGTTTCTGACCATCATTCTACAAAGAGGCAATTGTTCAGAAATCAAAACGCCACTGTTATTATGAATAGGAGTATCAAAAATTATAAAAGCTGGAACTGTGTTTGGATCAAATACATTTCCTAATAATTGACTTCTATAGCCACCACCATACAAATGTTGACAAGAAGAATAAAATCTTGATATTGAGATATTCAATATATCTTTTGCTTTGTGTTGAATAGACAAAAACATATCTCTCGAGTAAAGGTCTACTTCAACTGCATATCTATCACCTCCAAAATCTTCTTTTGAACTACTGATTAATCGTTGAATTTCACCTCTTGAAAAAAGTGAGCTGTCAATTTTAAATTCTGAAAAACATCTATTAAAATCTTCTACAAACCCGTTGATATTGACTAAGTTTTTTGAATAAACGATTTCACCAGGTTCTTTACCAACTTTTTGTGGTCTTCCATCTTCACCCATTATAGGTCTTCCAGTTTCATCTCTTACAATTATTTCAGAAGCAAGTGTTTCACTAACTGATATCTTTCTAAATACTGGATCTGTCAAAACACCGATTTGATTAATTGATGGCTTTTTAATATTAAAGTTATCTAATATTTTCTCGAATTTATCTTTATCTTCTTTTATTAAAGAAGTGTCTATTGACTCATTAAAAACTTCAGCAAATTTATCAGGAAGTGATTCAAATGAATTATAAATAGATTTTAAATCTACCTGAAAGAATTTACCTAAAACTTCGATTTTATCTTCTTCAGATAGTTTCCATTTACCTTGTTTAATGTTTTCAGTTGCTTCGATTTCTTCTAAATCAAGAAAAGACTCTCCCCAAGTTTTACCAACTACTTCAGCTTGTTTTGGGAGAATTACATCTCTAAGTTTTGCCTCTTCATTTACAAATCTATTTCTAGGTTTAATCCATTTCATACTTTAAAAAATATTTATAACGTTATATATTATTTTATACAGACCATTTTCAAGCCTTGAAACTTTTTTGTAAAAATTGGTAAAAAATGTATGGAATATCCAATTTGTATCGCAGGTATTGACTATCAAGTTGATGATCGATTCATGTGTAGTCTCGAGATAATAAAAGAAGATAAAATAGGTGATACTTATTTTATAACTTGTAAAGACAATTCCAATGATTTCGTGTTTTCCATTTCTGATAAAATTTACGAAATTTTAAAATTAGATAATAAAATAAATTCTATTTTAGAATAATTTATTTATATTTGAAAAGTGAAAATCACAACTGATAAAATATTTGAAACTGGTGATAAAGTTATTTGTATACTACCAAGTAACTCTGAATTGGAATTCGGTAAAACATATACAGTTAAAAAATTTCAAGGAAAAGTTGAAACTAATAACTTCGCATCAGTCATTCTTGAAGAGTGGTCTTTCCGCGTTTATAATGTAGGTAGGTTTGTATCAGTTTCTGAAGTTAGAGATTTTCAAATTAATAAAATTATAGACAATGAATAAAAAACTACTTGAATTTTATCAATCTTTAGATGATGCAATAAGTAGATTCACAAATGAAGAGATAGGTCGTGAGCAGTTTGAAGAAATCATTGATGAACTAAATAAAAATGAATTCGGAGTAAAGATTGATAAAAATTTAATCAAAGATAACCGAGTAGATTTTAACGAAGATGGTGCAGTCTCATACACCGACACCGATGATAGTTCATATTTAGACTCAAGTTACTAAAATGTTAGTTGTAGGTTCAAAAGCTTTAACATATCACTTTCCTAAACTAGAAAGGAAAGTTAAAGATATCGATATCATTGCTGAAAATACTGATATCGAAAGACTTATTACTTTTCTAAATCCGACTAAAGTAAAATCACAGAAAAATATTACTACCTTAATTGATATTCAAAATAGAGATAAATTCTTCACAACGAATAATGTTGAAATTTTAAATTCCAGTGAATCTAATTCTTTAAAAAAATACCTAGAATATGATTCCCAAAATTCAGAGATTGAACATGGTCTTAGATTTGCATCTTTAGAAGTTTTACTTTCTTTAAAGAAGAGTCACATTAATTTTCCCATAAAGTTTGAAAAACATATCAAAGACTACAATCTACTTTTAGATTTACTCAAAGAAGATAAATTAAAAGAAATTACAAAATCAAATTTTATTGAAACTGAAGTTAGAATCGGCAAATTGAAAACACCATCACTAAAGAAATCTACCGATAATTTCTTTGGTCAATCAGAGGGGTTAGTTAAATACTTCTATGTTCACGATGATCTTCATAAAGTAATGGCTCACTATTCAAGGCCAATTTATGAGGATATGCAAAATAATGAATCAAATGCTTGGTGTGAGAAATCACTATGGGATAATTTTTCATTTGAAAAGAAAGTGAAATGTGTTTTAGAAGAATCATATGTCATTGCTCTTGAAAGAAAGATAATACCAATGCTTAATGGGATCTCTGAGCCAATATCATCAAAAGATGCATTTAATTGGTCTCTTATGAGAATTTGTACCACACTTTGTTCTGGTTGGTTCAGAGAATTTGCAACTGACAATTGGTCTAAAATTATCAATTTTTACGATAAAAACTACGTTCTCAAATTTCTAGAAGCCGAGTCTAAAGGTCTCATAAAAAAAATTTAAAAATTATTTTCTTCATAGCAGGGAAATTATTGAATTTCCCCAAATCCTTATCCAATAAGGATTTCAGACGATTATATATAATCTATGAGAAAATTTATTTACATATTACTTTTGGCAATGCCCATGTTTTTTGAATCATGTTCAATTCAAAAAGAAGTTGAAATTTACAAACCTAAAAAAACTAAAAAAGAAAGTTTTGAGCACAGAAATCTAACCGTATCTGATGGTCTTTTTTCTAAGAACCGAAAAATGAGAACAAGACACACCTACTTTTTCAAAGGAAAAAATGGATGGGTGTTTATTCCTAGAAGAGAGCACGAATTCATCAGATATACTAGAACAAGAAGTGAAAGAGGTTCTGGTGGAAAAGTTAGAGTTTTTAGAAAAAAACAAAAATTTGCTTACGGTAAATAATTTTTAGGTGAATCATCAACCATTTAAAAGAAGTCTTAAAAGACTTCTTTTTGTTTTATATATAATCTATGAAAAGATTTACTATTGTTGATTTCTCAGACGGTGGTGATGAATGTGAGGCACTTTACATAGATGGTAATCTCTTTAGATTTAAAGATTATAATAAATCAATTTCGATAACATCTTTCATCGATGGGTTCAAATTCGCAGATGGTAAGTGCGTTGAAGAACGGATAACTTGTAAAAATTCGGAACTAATTGAAGGAATTAAAGAATATGGTAATGAACCACCACAAAATTTAAATAATATATAGGATATGAAGAGATTTTCAATTCTAGAAGCACAGTCGAGACTATATGGTGGTGGGACACCTTTCTCAAATGGTCACAGAAGTAAAAAAGTTGGTGGTTTTTTAGAAAATTGGCACTACTTAGTAGATTTAGATGTCATAATATATGATAATGATTCCGTTAAAGTAATTATTGAAAAGAAATTCAAGCCCGAGTCGAAAATGGGTAACATCTTAACCGATAGAGATCACTTTCAGAAAAATATGCTCTTGAATTTCTGTAATAAGTTAGGAGCAAAACTTTTTGTTAACATAACATCAGAGAATAAATACTATGAGATAGTAAATAATACTACTCACAAAGAGTGGTCTAGTGAATTAGTTGAAAAGGCAATTCAAAAATATTTTTACTACGACTCAGATGATAGTGTATTTATTGAGTTCAGAAAAATGGAACCAAAGGCAATTATGAAAAGAGTGGATGATAAAATCAATATAGATGGACTTTTGGTGAATATGTCAAATCGCCTTAATTGTGAGATTTACAAAGTTGATGATATGGGAGACAATATTAAGTTTTTTGATTTTAACAGTAATCTTGTTGGTATAATCAATCATCTACAAAATGAGCAAGATAGACCACAGATTGAGAATGAGTGGAAAGATGTATATCAAAAGATGAATTTGTGGTAATAAAAATTATTTTCACAGTATGTTGAATTTAGATTGGTACTGTCAAACACCGTTAGATTTCGAACACAAGAATTATCTACTTCTTCAATATTTAAAATCAGTAGATGATAGTTATTCAAATCATATATTAAGTCCTTATTTACTATGGACCGAAAAACTCGTTAAAGAACTTCAAGAATTTACAACAAAAACCAAATTCTTAGAAACTAATCTCAAAAAGGAAATTGAGTCTGTTGATTTAATTCACATGAAAATTGTTAGAAAAGAGATAAGTAAAAATGATGAGATTAAAATAGTATTTGAAATAGTAGAGTATTCAACACCACTATTAAATAGTAAAATAAAATTGGGTTATAAATTACTTGATAAATATCCACAAATATTATTTTGAACTTCAAATTAAAAAGAAACTATAAATTATATGTTTAGTCCTAGTATCAATCCCGATATAAACCCTGAAGAATTGCATGATCAATTCGTAAATCAAGGATCTGTTGTAATTAGAAACTTTCTAAATTATGACTATGCAAATCAGTTGTCTAGCTTTTTTACAGACGAGATGGCACAAAATTGGTGGTACTCGGTAAGTTCACCAGGAACAAACGGATCCGTAGATTTTATCAGAGATTTTCCAGAAAATCAAGAAAGAATATTAATGGAAAGAAACCACTCTGATAGTATTTTTAATACTGGAGGTTTTTCATATCATTTTTATAGAACAGCAGGAGACCACGTACAAGGATGTTGGTGTAAAGAGTGTGACTTTAGAACTTGGTTAAGATCTGAGGAAGTACTAAACTTTCTAAGTAGAGTATCAGGACAGGAGATATCAAATTATAACACTCTTTTTGCATCAAAATATTCAGAAGGTTGTTTTCTATCTCCTCATCACGATGAATCTTTAGGTAAGATGGGTTTTGTTTTACAATTGACCAAAAGATGGATGCCTCATTGGGGTGGTGTTTTACACTTCACTAATGATCAAGTTACTGAAATTGAATATAGTGAAAGTCCAACATTTAACACACTTACTCTTTTCCACATTCCAGATGGAAAAGGAAAGTTCCACTATGTATCACATGTAAATAGAGGAGTTACATCAGTTAGAATCGCTTACAGTGGTTGGTACAACTGAGGCGTCAATAATCACTCTCTCATGCTCAGGCCAATAAGGTTCTAAAAAATCCCATCTTCTATAAAAGTAATAGTAATGGTAAATCTCTTCTGATTGAATAAATTTTATAATATACCAATAGCGGTCCATTTTATTAAGTGTGGTTTTATATGTACCATCATCAGAACCACAGAATGAGACCTTACAATTGCCCTTAATATTTTCAGTTTCAGTGAGTGAGATCGAGTCTATTTTGAATTCAAATCTTAAATAATCGTTATAGATCAAAAAAGAAACTGAGTCAACTTGTTCATAGTTATAAATTTGACAAGCTCTTTCTAATGAATTTGGTTGATTAAATGTAGCTGCTCTATCTTTATCAAGAAATAAATCGTATTTCTCTTGAGAAAATCCCAAAACACTTACCAGTATTAGGATTGATGTGATTAAATTTTTCATAGTGTTATATATAACACTCGGAAAACCTTATTCCTATTGACTTTGGTAAATTTTAATAATTTTTGACATCAGTGAAAAAAATAATCCGACGATGAAACTTATTGTGAGTAAGTCTTTCGTCGGATTTTGAGATTAAAAGTTTCACACTACTTTACCTCTCTTTTTAACACATCTTTGTTTATAACTACCAGTTTATGTGTCAGTCACTTTGTAGTTTCTGCGGTGCCACAGATATTTTGAATTGGCCCAACCTTCCCTAAAAGGTAATCCCAGTTTATAATCAGACTGTTAGGGACAGTGTTTTATCTGAGATTTTAAAAAAGATTTCAAGGTCATTTGGCTAGTCGGCTTTTGGCAGCTCCCATTTGACACTACAAATATAGGAAAAAAATTAATATATATTACATGTCTTTAAAAAAATTCGCAAACTTTAACGAACTATTTAGCTTTCAAAAAAATGAAAATACTCAAAATAGAGTTGATGATTGCGTAAATGTAATCGTAACATTTTTAAAAGATAATGAGATTGAAACTTGGACTGAGTTTATAGAAACGTCTAAGTTCGATAAGTTTGTTATAGGAAAAATAATAGATTCTTATTGTGATGACTTAAATGATTTAAATCAAGTAAGATTCAAATTAAGACTAAAACTTAGCGACTCAGATCAGTTGAAAGACATGATTAAAGAATACGAGTCTTTAGAAGAATATGAAAAATGTTCTGAAATAAAGTCTGAGATTAAGAAAAGAATTAAGTAAAATAATTTACTATCGATAATCGTAGATTTAAGTTAAATAATTAGGCAAAACGACGAGTAAATTTAGCCGTCTTTGACAGTTGATCAAATGTTGGACATGAAATATGTCTAACAATTAATTCCTGAACGTGATACGGATTTTCTGGTTTGTGCCATTCGAGAATAAAATCCTCAGCCTTTAATTGTGATTTACAAGATTCAAAATCTAACTGAAATTGTTTCATATCAACATCTTTTGATATTTTGAGTTGAGCATGAATGATAAAATTGTTTAAACTAGTGATTGTATGTGATAAGTAATTGGTTTCGAATTGAAACAACCCTAAGCCTTGCAAAAGAGCTGTCGGATTTTTTTTATATCTTGGCCAGATTACTTGAACACCAGCTGTATCACTTAGGAGAGTAAGATAGTCCTTAATCATTGAAAAAGTTTCCAAAATCTCATCAGCGGTCATTTGACCATTACCAGTTACTTGAGGACCAGCTTGGTACTCGCGAGTTCTGTTTACCATTCTATTAAGTTTACTTTGATAACTAGTATATCCAGTTATATAATCTAAGAATTTCTTTATTTTACCCATAAATCTATATATTAAAAAATAAATAAAAAAACCTCTCAATTGAGAGGTTTTTAAAATTAACGTTTAGTTGTCTTTTCCATTTCCTGTTCAAATGTTTGTTTGAACTTTTCATAATTGTAATCTGCCTTTAACTTCTCATTTTGAGAAAGTGAATTACTATAGGAGTCTGCAATTTTAGAACCAGAAAGTTCAAGTGCAACATAACTCACATAAACACCATCAGGACGCTGTGTAAGTTTCTCACAAATCTCAACACATCCTCTGATCTCTTGATCAACAACTGTTCTAGCCATTTCTTGAAATGTTTCTGTCACTTCTTCTTTGTTGTTGAATTCAGTAGAATTGACATAATTATCTCCGACAATTTTAAGAGTAGCACTTATTGTTTTTGCAAGTTCCGATGAAGCATTTGAACGAGCTTTCTTCTTAGCAGTTTCTCTATCTAGGCTCTCACCAGTTGCAGTTGAGCGAAATGCATCTTTTGTACTGTAGTATTGATCTCCTGAGCAATACTCATTAATAACAACTTCACCAACCGGTTTAGGTTGTGTTTCGGTAGTCTTCTTTTTCTTACTACAAGAAACAGTCGTTAAAACGATAGCAATAAAAATTAAGAATTTTAATTTCATGTTTTTAACTTTTTTAATTAACAATATCTTCTCAAACAATGTGCTGACCAAGCAAGGACCGAAATCACAGTAGGTGCTATAACTCCTGCTCCAGCAAGACAAGAAAGGTGTTGACCAATCGCAGCAGACATAATTGAAGTAATTGCGAGTGCGCCGAACATAGATGTTTTTGGATAGATAAGTAAGAGCACTGATACGATTTCAGCAACACCTACCCACATCATATAATCTTGAAGATTGAAAAGTGTAAACACCTGTATCATTTCTTCTGAGCCAGTAACTTTAGATACACCGGCCATTCCAAGCATATAAACAACAACTGCAGTTAAAAGCCAACCTAAGTTTTTTAAAGTAAAAAGATTTTTGATCATAATATAATTTATTTTTAGTTATTTATATCAAAAATTCGAAACAAAGTTTATTTTCACTATATTTGTAAAAAATACAAAACATGGCCAGTGAAAAAGACCTCATTAAACTAGAACGTGAAATCTATTCAAAGATGAAACAAATCCAAAGTCGTCAACTATTACCGAAGGACTCTGGAATTGGAAAAATGATTAATCTTATGAAAACTTTTGACGAACCTTTGTATGATAAAATTTTATCTGAATACAAGGGGATTCTAGAAGAAATTAAAAAAGAGAGTTTTTAACTCTCTTTTTCTTTTAATAACTCATCTATCAAAAAAATTGTCTGTTCTTCATTAAGTGTAATAATCTGTTGAAGATTAGTATCATAGTTTAGATGTAAATCGATACTCTTATTATAAAGATTATGAACTACTCTAATACAGACATCTGTATTTAAGATTCTTTCACTGCCATCTGATTTTGCATTATTAATGCAATTGTTTAATACTGAACTCATTGTATCGTATTTATGATTTTACAAGTTGGAACTCTTTTCTATATTTCAATACTGCTAGATCTTTGGCCTTTGCTTCAATTTCAATGTCAAAATCCAATCCGAATGTTTTTATTTCTTCGTAGATATAATCAGCATGAGCAGTTGCAACACCTTTAACATCTTCAATTAGTTTCGAAGAACTCATATGTGTTAGACATCTTGTATTCCAAGTTGAATGTGCTAGTTTTAAAGCTTCTTCCATAGTTTGATCTTGTGGTCCGTAGTTAAAGTGGTGTTGATCAAATACAATCGGAATACCAATTACTTTATAAACATTTTCATATAGAAACTTTACAGAGTATTGATTAGGACTATCATCATTTTCAACAGTTAACCTTTTCTTACAAGATTCGGAAAGTAGTTGAAAACTCTCACAAAACTTACGGGTAGCATCAGTGAGTGATGGTTTTGTAGTACCAATGTGTATATTAATTGGATAAAATGTGGTCTGATCAAGTCCCATTATGTCCATGATTTCAGCATGTTTATTAAGTTCATCAATAGCATTATCAATGACTCTTTGATTCTCACTTGCTATTATACAAAAGTGTGAAGGGTGAAAAGATAGTCTGAATGAGTTTTTCTTAGCAAAATCACCACACTCTTTTAATTTTCTACATATTAAATTATAGTTTGGTAAATCTTTGATTTTATAGAATCCTAAACATGGAAACATGTCACTTGACATCCTATAAACATAAATATTATTTTTAAGATTCCACTCTAGTATCTTTTTGAGATCATCAATATTTTTAATTGTTAATTCTGAAACATATTTCAGACCTTTAGATTCAAATGTCTTTTTAACCATTCCTCTATTAACAGAAATTTGATCCTTCTTACTTAGATTAGAATTAATCGAAATATTTATACAACAGTATCCAATGTTATTCATTAATTACAAATATATGAAATTATTTTATATATACACTATGAAGTTTATAAAAAAATATGAATCATTTGAAAGTCAGGAAAAAAATGATTTGGCATTTGCCGAAGATGAGTTAAATGATATCAAAGATTTATATCGTGATATTGTTGATGATTTGAATTTAGAGGATGTCAAATCTACAAGTGAGATGACCGGACCTTTGACTTCTAGATTAAATACATTACATCCTTATAGAGGCAAGATATTTGAAGCACACATAGACATTAGAACTATAGGTCAGACTGATAGTCTAGTCGATAGAGACGCCGCTCACTTTCTTACAAATAAAATTAAAGACAAATTAATACCCTACATGGTAAGATTTAGAAAATTAGGATTTTCAGCTTCAATGGGAGATATACACATGAAATTAGATTCGTGGAACTTTATAACATCTGGTATAAAAATAAAAATAACAAAATGAGAATAAAAAGATTTAATGAAATGGTTGATTTTGATCTAGCAGTGGATATTGCAAATGATCTACTACCAAAACTTCAAGCTAAAAGAGCTGCAGGTGAAATGATATCACCCTCTAACTTCGAAATGTTTATGAAAGAAAATGGAGCTGACTTGTCAATGATAGATGGAGTAATGGCCGAACTTGTGAATCTAGGATTTGATTTTGATACAGAACAGGAAAATGACTCTGAAGAGTGTGATACTTGTAATTAGAATATTCTAATTTCAAAACCATAGAAGTTTCCTTGTTCTTTCAAATAATCATCAAAGGTAGTATAACCTATATCATTTAGGTAGTAGTTTTCATGCTCATCGTATCTTGAGACAAAAAAGTTACATCCTTGAGATTCAACGTAGTCTTTGATAGCTTTTACTATAGAATTAAATTCATCTCGATTTATTGAAAATCCATAACTAGTATCAATGATTTCCACCAAGATTGTATAAGGTAAAATAGCTCTTCTATTTAGATTTAATTCTGGTGAAACAGAGCCTGGAAGTGAAGATTTCTTGACTTGACATTCTAAACCTAAATCTACAAAATCTAAAGATAGATCATTAACGTATTGAAGAATTTCTTCAAACAACTCTATATCATATTTAGATTCATTGAACTTTTTAAGATGTTTCATCTTATCTATATATTAATCAAATCCTATCATATTAATTGAAAGATCCTGAGGTGCAGTGTTATTACCACCGAAGTAAGGCCACAGTTTATATCCTATCTTGAATTTCTCCGATTTTGGAACCATCGTACAATAATTATCAATTGCAAAAATCCAATTTGTATTATCATCAATTATAGCCATCTTGTAGTATCTATCAGTCTCAATCTTTGATATAAGATTTGATTTTCTCTTACCGCTGTCATAAACATAAGAGAATATATTTATCTTGTCACCCTCTGAATTCCAACCAAATCTAGCAGAGTACTTATGATGATTAAAACCATTTGAGAATCCAAATAGTTTATTAATATCCAATTGATCTGGTGAATTCAAATTGTAGATACAAGATTTATCAAAATTAACTTTGAAGGTTAGTATACTACTTAGATTTAAAAAATTAATAGACTTATATAAAAATTGGTCTGAATAGTGTGATCCTTTCAAAATTGTAAATTTCATAATATTATATATTAGGTTTATAAAAAAAAAGAACCACCATTAGGTGGTTCTTTCTTAGTTTGTAAAGTTAGAATCTTAGTACATTCCACCACCTGGCATTGGAGGTGTAGAATCTGATTCTTCTTTTTCATTCACCAATGCACACTCTGTAGTGAGAATCATCGATGCTGCTGATGCTGCGTTTTGAAGTGCCACACGTGCTACTTTTGTTGGGTCAATTACACCCGCTGTAATTAAGTTTTCATAAGCTTCGGTTCGTGCGTTGTAACCAAAATCATTTTGGCCTTCACGAACTTTGTTTACTACAACTGAAGCATCATCGCCACAATTTGTTACAATCTGACGAAGTGGCTCTTCGATAGCTCTACGAATGATAGAAATTCCGGTAGTCTCGTCATCATTAGAACCCTTCACTCCGTCGAGTTTTTGAGTTGCTCTGATGTAAGCTACACCACCACCTGCGATAATACCTTCTTCAACTGCCGCTCTTGTTGCGTGAAGTGCATCATCTACACGATCTTTCTTTTCTTTCATTTCGATTTCTGTTGCTGCTCCAATATAGATAACAGCAACTCCACCAGCTAATTTAGCCAAACGCTCTTGAAGCTTCTCACGATCATAATCAGATGTTACAGTCTCAATTTGAGATTTAATCTGATTAACACGATTTTGGATTGACTCTTTAGAACCCATTCCGTTGATGATTGTAGTGTTATCTTTATCGATAAGAATACGCTCACAACGACCAAGGTCTGAGAGTTCTGTGTTTTCAAGTTTCATACCAAGTTCTTCTGAAACAAAACGACCACCTGTAAGATTTGCAATATCTTCCAACATCGCCTTTCTACGGTCACCAAAACCAGGGGCTTTAACAGCCGCTACACGAAGTGAACCACGAACTTTGTTCACAACGAGTGTTGCAAGAGCTTCACCATCAAGATCTTCTGAGATAATCAGAAATGGTCGTGATGTTTGAGCTGCTTTTTCCAAGATAGGAAGAAGTTCTTTCATAGAAGAAATCTTCTTATCATAGATCAAAATGTATGGGTTATCAAGCTCAGCAACCATTTTCTCTGTATCAGTTACAAAATAAGGTGAGAGATACCCACGGTCAAATTGCATACCTTCTACAGTTTTTACTTCAGTTTCAGTGCCTTTAGCCTCTTCAACTGTGATGACACCTTCTTTACCAACTTTCTCCATAGCATCGGCGATAAGTTTGCCGATAACTTCGTCGTTGTTGGCTGAAATAGTTGCCACTTGATAGATTTTTTGGTAGTCTGTACCTACTTGTTGTGATTGCTCACTAAGAGATTTAACTACCATGTCAACTGCCTTGTCCATACCACGTTTCAAATCCATTGGATTTGCACCGGCAGCTACGTTCTTCAGACCAGCAGTTACAATAGCTTGAGCAAGTACTGTAGCAGTTGTTGTACCATCACCAGCTTGGTCAGCTGTTTTAGATGCAACTTCTTTTACAATTTGTGCTCCCATGTTTTCAATTGGGTCAGAAAGTTCAATTTCTTTAGCCACTGAAACACCGTCTTTTGTAATCTGAGGACTTCCGAATTTTTTGTCGATAACGACATTACGACCTTTCGGTCCGAGTGTTACTTTTACTGCATTTGCGAGTTGGTCAACACCTCTTTTCAGACCATCTCGCGCTTCAAGATCAAATTTAATTTGTTTTGCCATAATTTTTAAGATTTAGATTTTTTAGATGATTGCGTAAATATCAGACTCTTTCATAATGAGGTAGTCTTTTCCCTCGAATTTAAATTCTGTTCCAGAAAACTTTCCGAACAGTACACTGTCTCCGGTCTTTACGGTAAGAGGATCATCTTTCTTTCCACCACCTACGGCTACCACTCGACCACGTTGTGGTTTTTCTTTTGCAGTATCAGGAATAATGATACCACTTGATGTTTTTTCTTCTGTTGGGGCGGGTTCCACCAGAACCCTGTCACCCAAGGGTTTAATTTGATTTACCATACTTTGTTTTTGATTTTAAATAAAATTTATCGTTTGACGAATTATTATATCCAAGTGAGATAATTTGTTTAAAAAATTTGAAAAAAAATTTAAAAAAGATATATACTCTATGAATACGATTGAGATTATAATAAAATTCTTGCCGTTTGTTGGACTTTTAACATTTATAAAAATAGTTTGGGAATATATCCAAAGTCTAAAGTGGAAAAAATCAGAGTTTCTAGCGAAAGAAATTAAAGATTTTCAAAACGATCCAGACACTAAAATAGTTTATCAAATATTAGATTGGAACGTTAGAAAAATAAACATCAGAGGAGAAGATGTAATTGTAAGTGATGAAAAACTTGCAGAAGTCCTTAAAACACATGGTGAGAAAAATAACTATGAACTCTGGGAGGCAAATCTTAGAGATATATTTGATAAGTTTTTTGACAGAATATCTACCTTTCAAATCTATATTGAAAGTGGTCTAATACACGAAAAGGAACTTTTTCTGTACATCGGGTATTACATTAATTTACTGGAAGATACTTCAAGAAAACCAAAAAAAGTAATTGATGCTTTTAAAAATTATTTACATTGTTACAACTACACTAATGTAGAGTCTTTAATAAAGTCTTTTAAGAAATACCAGTAATTTTTAAAAAATCGACAATAAAGAGTTTTATTTTGAATATATACAGTAAAATTACCAAAATTTTATGAGTATTGAACTTCAAAATGATATCAAATCATCTGTGATCTTAAAAGTATACAATAAGTTTAGTAAACTTAGAAAAATAATTCCAGCCATAAAGTGGATTCTAGGGATTTCATTTTTAATTGCCTTTGTGGATACAGTTATAGATGGTGAAACTTCTCCAATTTCTATGTGGACAAATATTATCTTATGGATACCAGCAATGACTTTGGCATTTGTGGGAGCAATACTTCATTTACTCACAGGCATAAAATTAGGAAATCTAGCTGCTAAACACGATATGAATATCGAAAGCGTAAAAGTATGGGCAGAGGAAATTTTAAATTAAAAAATAAATTAAAATCATGTTTGAAACATTAAAATCAATTTTTGGAAGAAGCAAATACGAAGTAAAAAAGAACGTTAGCGGTGAATGGTACTTTATACTAAAAGCGGCAAACGGTGAAATTGTACTAATATCTGAATCGTATAAAAATAAAAATGGAGTTATAACTGGAATTGATTCTGTAAAATTAAATGCTAGCGACTCATCAAACTTTGAAGTAAGAGACTCTAAAGACGGCAAATCCTATTTTGTATTGAAAGCTAAAAACGGAGAAATAATCGGAAAAAGTGAGACATATGAAACTAAAGAATCTGCAATTAAGACAATAAATTCTATTTCAAATATTAGCCAAACTGAACGTATAAATTATTTAGATTAATATAAATTAATACATTTTGAGATAAAAGAAAAAGAGACACTTATAAGTGTCTCTTTTTGTTGGTAGTCCCGAAGGGATTCGAACCCCTGGCCCGCAGATTAGAAATCTGCTGCTCTATCCAGCTGAGCTACGAGACCATTTTTTATCCACTAAGCTATTGACTTAGTGTGTGTCATTATCTTATTACAAATATAAGGTGAAGTTTCTAATTACCAAATTTTTTTTAATTTTTTTTCTCTTTTAAACTTAAGCCAATAAACAAACTAAGTATAATATGTCAAAGAAATTAAATTTCGCAGTAATTGCTCACGATGAAAAGAAAGCAGATATGGTTGCTTTTATAATGAAAAGATTAGAATTTTTCAAAAACGTAAACATATTCGCAACCGGCACAACTGGTAAACACATTGAATTTGCTGGTTGTGATGTTAACAAATTTAAGTCGGGTCCACTTGGTGGTGATGCACAAATTGCGGCAATGATTGTTGAAAAAAGGATTGATTGTGTCGTATTCTTTATAGATCCACTTAGTTCACATCCACACGAAGTTGATGTTCAAATGTTACTTAGAATTTGTAATGTTACTGATACTCCGATTGCGACGAATTATTCAACTGCGTCAAGATTAGTTAAATACTTTGAGAATAGTCTCTAAAAGTCTTTGACTCTTTTAATTTTAACTTTTTTTAAATATCTCAAATCACTCACTTCACTCGGTCCACCCATTTTTTGACTTGGTTTTGAAAGTAGTGTAAAAGTTACATCTCCACTACCGGAAGTGCTCGATGCAACTGATGTTGAAGATACACCTGGACTTGCTACTGCTCCCATACCACCGGATGTGGCACTTGCACTAGAGTTCTCTAATGTCTTCTGATATCTTGGTCGAAATACTGGAGTAGTGCCAATTTTGGTTATTACTAATTCGTAGAATGCGTCAGTTTGCCCAAAATCTGATGCTGAAATATAGAGATTGAATTCCTTTAACTGTGAATTTATTGATTCAATCAAGTTAAATATTTTAGGTTCTAGATAGTATAGAACGTTTGAATATTCATCATTTTCAATCTTTTCATTAAAACATACGACAAACGAGTTTACATCATCGTATATTAAAGATGATTGTAATGAGCTTTCTACTTCATATTCTAAATTAAAAAACTCATCTGTGATTTCTTTAAGAATATCGTCTAACTCTTCGTGAGAAATCTCAAATTTATCTCCGTGAAAAACTATTTGACTCATCATTTCATTGTTAATTTTACTGTCTCGGTATCTTGAATTTTACTGTAAAATGCTGATACGTACTGTGAACCTTTTTCCATCAAATTAAGGCACATTTTTGCGATACTTTCATCTCCTTTATCTAGTCCAGTTTTAGCCTCGTCAATCATCTTACCAGATGTCTCAAGAGCAGAATCCGCTATTTGTATAGCCTTATCCCCAAGTTCAGTTATTTCAATAGTTCCATCTTTAAGATCAATTAAGTGTGCTATAGCTTTGTTGACTTCAATTACATCGATATCTGTTTTACCCTTTAAGAGTTCCAACCAACCAATAGCAACATTAATCTGTGCTGGTTCAACTGGTTTTCCTGTTGATTGGGCATAAGCAGATGATGCAGAAACCATAAGTAGAATTATAGTAATTAGTGTTATTAAAATAACTTTATAAAGTACTGGGTGTTTTTCTTTCCACTTAGAAACAGTATTTATAATCCAGGTAAATATAGTTTTGAACTTTTCTATAACTTTAAATCCAATCTGAGCGGCCTTTACCAAGAATGTATTAAGTACATTTAATATTTTTTCTTTAATAAAACTTCCTAATTCTGCTAGTGACTCGCTTAAGATTTCAGTGCTCAGATAATTTTCAAACTCTCTAAATGTGATACCACCATCAATGTATTTAAGAGCGGTGGTATCTATTGAATCAAATTCATTGTAACGTAAAACTTTCATAAAATTATATATTAAATATATCAAGATGAAAACAGAGGCTATAATATTTGATCTTTACGGAACTTTGATTTACACTGAACATAAATCTAGATCGTATCTAGATTTTTTTAATTCTTTAGATTTAAATAAAATAGAGCAAAGTTTTTGGAGACAAAAGATAATGACAGAGAATTTCGATAGTTTTCAAACTCTCAGAGATTTAATTAGACCAAATTCAAACTTGTATGTGGATAAGTGGCAATGGGAGGTTTTAGAAGAGTTAAAAAGAACTAAACTTTTTGATGACACTGAATTTGTGCTTAATGAATTATCAAAAAGATTTGAAATCTATCTGATATCAAATATTGCTACTCCTTATAAACAGTGTTTTTATGGTTTAGGATTAGATAAGTGGATTAAAGACCCAGTATTTTCTTGTGATGTTGGATTTAAAAAACCAAGTAGTGAGATCTACCAAATTGTGATTGAAAAATCCGGTCTTAATCCTGGTAAACTTTTAATGATTGGTGATAGTCAAAAGTGTGACTACTTTGGTCCAAGAAGTTTAGGAATTCAATCAATTTTGAAAGATAAACCACTCAAACTTATTTTAGATTCAATTATATAATTAATATGAAGAATTTAGAAAATTTTTTAGATTATGTTATTGAAAATTTTGATGATGAAAGGATTCATATATCTAAAAAAGTAAAGTATGGTTTTAGACACTACTCAGTCTCAATAAATCTTCCAACTAAAAACTCAAGAGATATTACCATTATAGTTGATACAAGGAATAATACACTAGAAGTTGGTTATGATTTTGGTATAAACGTGATTTTAGAGTCTCAAGATCTTACAAAAAAGTGGGCTGATATTTTAGAAAAGAAATATAGCGAAGATCTGGAATCAAAGTTTGACTCAATTTTGAGTGATTTCATGTCACAGACAGAAATTGAAGGAAAAGACTTTTGGAGAGAGTGGACTATGAAAGAGATTTTCAAAAATGACAAAAAGTCTAAAATCAAAAATAAAAAATCTTAGGGTCGTTAATATAAACCTTTAAGAACTTCTCTAATCTCGGACACTTATTCTCAATCTCTTTTTTAAATGTCTCATATCCACCTTGCGTCATTGGATTTTCTTGTAAAACTAATTTAACTGCTGCTACTTCTAAATCAGAAATAACATTTGCATTTTTTACCTTAACACCCTTCTTATAGAGCTCAAGATACTCATCAAGTAATACTTCGTCACACTTAACTTTACCTGTAATATACAATGGTATTACAAATGCTGCGTATTTTTTTAATACCGATGGATCTGGAATGAATATTTTACCTTCATTTATTTCATTTGAAAATTTCTTCATATTAGTTTAAATAATTTTTAACAATCCGGACAGTCTAATCTTCCATCACCATCACAAGTTGAGCATTCTACATCTCCATTTCCACCGCAGTCTTCACAGTCAACTTCACATTCACCATCACATTCAGGACAATCCGCTTTACCGTTTCCGCTACACATTTCACATTCTTCGTCATCTATTTTCCCACTACCATTGCACTCACCACATTCAATTTCACCTTCACCACTACACTCACTACAACTAACTTTTCCAGTACTTCTTCTTGCAGATCGAGAATAACAATTATCACATCTTACTGTGCCATCTCCACCACAATCATAACACTCAACTCTTCCATCACCACCACAAGTCTCACAACATGCATCGACCCATTGACCACCAGTGTCTTCAAGTAGAATACAGTTACTATCTTCTTCTGTTTGTAGTATTCCAGTTCCTTGATTGAAATACTTTAAGGTATCAAGATATGGATAATTCGCATAATCTTCATTTCTTGTATTTTTAAGCTTAACAATTAAATCACCTTGATTAAGTGTAGAATCTTTGCCCTGAAGTATAAAATCATTTGAGCTATTTTGATATCTTTTATGATACCAACCTTGTAGATAAGCATATTGTTTAAAAAGTTCAACATCAGAATCTTCATTTGTGTAAATTCTATCTACAAATGTTACGTTTGGCATATCTAATTTCCAAACAATAGCACGTCCTTTAATCTTATCACCTGAGTCGTTCTTTAAAATAAGCAATGAACACTTCTCAGGATTTTTCATGTAGATATCAAAGAAAGTTACTCTAGAGTTTTTCATACAAGAACTACCAAGTGTGCCTCTTGATTGATTATCATAGTTTGAAGAATTGTACCAATATCCAATTTTGTCTTCAGTTACTAATTCAAAGTTTCTGAAGATATCATTCATTTTATCCCAAGCCGACTTATACTTATTTACAAATTGTTCAATCTCTTGATCACTGAATTTGAATTCAGTCTTAGATATAAGTGCTTTTATTCCTCTACCTACTCTAATTGTTTGTCTATTTTGTGAAAATGGAAGTTTCGAAGTATCATAAGGTCTAACGTAGTTATTGTTTATAACAGTTATACCACCAGCAAATTTAATTTTAGCATATGTGTTTTCAGTTTCGGGAGATTTAACTAATTTAAGTAATTCTCCTTTTTCACCAGGTGTTGGATGATATGTTTCATTACCAACTGGTTCGTATTCTAGAAGGTCAAATATTACTTTATTTCCTTCAGAGTGCTTTAAAAAGCCTTGTTGATTTGATATTGTTACCCATTTATCTTTTTGGGATAGAATTTCTTGTGCCTTTCTATCTGGTATAAAACTAATTGTATCTTTTGTGTCTATATCTAAAAAGTTATTAGCTGTGTCTATATCTTTAGTCTCAAGATCTAGTATCGCAGATGATACAGGTGAATCGATGTCTTTTAACAATTTTCTAAATTTATCAGAATAAAAAACTACTGATTCTAACACCAGTGATTCAAAAAGGAAGTGATTATATTTTTTCAACATATATTATATATTAATTTCATTTTTCCGAAATTACAATTTCATTCACAGTATTAAATATATACTTTATGAAGTATTTAAGAACAATGTTTGAGTCCGAAAAGACGCTTGCATATTTAGAAGATGTCAAAAAAATTTTTCCAGATGAAGTCAAGATTTACACATCTGATGGTTCGTTTACACTTAAAAAGTCAGATATTACGAGAGAAGTTGATATAATTAGAGCAAGCTATTATCACAACACCGCGGCAGATGGAAATGTACTGAAAGACGCCGAGCCGGATTTTTTATTCATAGAATTACATTTTGTAAGAAATCATAACGGAATCAAAACACTAGTAAATATAACTTATGGAGACCAGATGAAATCAGAGTTCTCAATAGAAAGTCCAAATAAAATAAGTATCGGACATTATAATGGTATTGGTTCTATTGCGGATTCAGAAACACATTTTGGATTCGAAGACTCTACTATTTTAGATCTTTGTAAACTATTTAATAGCTTTGATTTTGGTTACGATGTAAAAACACAGGACTTAAATTTCATAGATAAGTATTTAGATAGTTATGTTCATAATGAGTCTTTAAAGATCACTCCACTTAGAGAAGGTGAGATAATATTGGTGATTAATAACACAAAGCCTGAAAAGAATAGATTTTTAAATAATCTCTTAAACTACTTAAAGAATAGAGGAATTCAATTTGAAGTTGCATCATCAGCTGAAGATATAGATCGACTTAATGTCGAATTTGAAATTATAGGAGCTATTTCTACTGGCTCAGAATATAAAATTTCAACATCAGAGTATGAGTCAAAATTATCGTATTATGCATTTGAAAAACTAAACTGTCCAATTTTAGGAATTTGTTATGGTATGCAAGCAATGGTAAATTACTATGGCGGTTCGACAGTTGACTCAGGTGAGTATTTTCAAACACATGAAAAATTTACGAATTTTAAAAAAAATCATTTTCTTTTTAAAGATTATGATATCTCAAATATTGAATGGAGTTTTTCTCACGGTGACATTATAGAAAAGATGCCTAGTAATTTCACAGTAATTGCAATGTGTGATACTAAAATAGTTGCAATATCTGATGAAGAAGGTAAAAGATACGGTGTATTATTTCACCCAGAAGATGTAGATATGTCTTATCCACTACTAGATAATTTTATTTTAAAATGTGGTGGATCTATGAACGATCAAGATAATATTCAGTCTGGAAAATTTGAAAATGTTAAAAGTTTCAAAGATTTTAAATATTAAAAAGCCAGTATGGTTTTAAATATTCAATGACTCTAACTGACGTAATTAAAGAAAGAATCCCAAGTACCAAGAAGAATTCCGTAAAATCAAAAGTTAAAGCTCCGTAAAATAATGTTGTGATTAGAATTAGGATCTGAGTCCATATAAAGAGTTTTCCCTCTACTTGATAGTAACCATCAGTCGTCTTTTTGCCATATAGAAAAACCTGTTCCCATTTTCCTCTCTTTGTGGCGGATTTATTTAAAATAAATTTAGTGATATAGAAAATTATTGAAATCCAAGGTGAAAGTGTTTTCTTTAAATTAGACATCTATAAATTAATTTAATTTTACTAATTATACAATTTTTTAACTAGGAAGTTGAAAGAGACTTACAGCTTTCGATATATAAACTTTTGTTACAAAAAATATTAAAAACATTATGAAAAACTTAATCACTATTTTTATACTTACTGTTGTGAGTTTACCACTTCTTAGTATTTTTAATTCTTCACCTAAGACTGAATTACCAAAACCAACAAATGCAGAGAGAATGTATGAATCAATTATCTGTTATGCCGATAGCTTCAACGTACCACTCTATTTCGCATTTAACATAGCAACATTAGAAACCGGATATTTAGGACCTAATCACAAGGGATATAATCATTCTCAAGTTTCAAAAGCTGGTGCTCTTGGTCCTATGCAAATTATGTACAAATATGCTTCTTACTTTGCTGGTAGAAAAGTTACTAAGACGGAATTGAAAGATTCAATTGAATTTAATGTAAGACTCTCAATGGTCATTATTTCTCAACATTATCAAAAATATGGAGATTGGTCGAAGGTAGCAGGAGCTTATAATACAGGTAAACCAATAATAAATTCATATGCTAGAAAGGCATCAGATCCAGATTTTTATCTTTCTAAATGGATTTTAAATTAATTAGACTTTGAAACCCAAGGTTCGAAACCAATTTCTTTAAGAGTATTTAGATCATCTTGTGCATCAAACTCAGTTCCGTATTCACCAGCAACAACTCTATAGAGTCCATCTTTTTTCTCAACTTTAGATTTAAATCCAGCTGGTTTCAACTTATTTGATAATTGATTCGCGGTATCGACGTTTTTAAAACTACCAACAACTATTATAATTGTCTGGTTTTGAATAGGTGGTCTTTCTTCTTCGTAATCTGGTGGAGTAACAGGTTCAAAACCAGTAGTATCAATTGGTGGTCTATAATTTGGATCTTCTTCAGGTCTATAGTTTAAATTTACTTTTGTCGTATCATTCTTATCATTATCTAATTTTTTAAATTTCTTAGGTCTAACAACAAGTAGAACAGTTAGTAATAAACAGGTGATAAAATAAGGACTTATTAATAATAAAAATCTTTTCATATTTTATATATTAAATCAAATTCTCGAAAATATTTAATTTTTTTGAGGAATTAAACTCAATAAACCAACTAGTATAATTTGAATATAAAAATAATGAACGATAGTTTATTAGTCTCTGATGAAATCTTGACTAAATACTCTTTTAATTTTTTTGATGAGGAGATTGAATTATTTCTCACAAAAGATGAGTTAGAATCGATAAGTAAATTTTTTGAGTTAGTAAACTCAACTAATTATAGTTGGGATGAAATATCTGAATCAGTATTTAAAATGAATCCTAATGTAGCTTATATAATCAACACACTAGCTTATCATCACAGAGATAAAATTAGTATGATTCGAAGAAATGATAAATTGGAAAATATTTTAAAATAAATAAAAATAAAAATAGACAAATAAAAATGAAGAAGTTAACTTTACTATTTTTTAGTTTACTATTAAACATAATTAGTTATTCTCAGTGTGCTGGTGACATAACATATGATTTGAGTATTCCACCCGCAGCTGACGGAACATATCCACCTAATACAGTTGTTGAGTTGTGTGTTACGATGACAAATTGGAATGGCAACGCTCAAGGGTCAAACTGGATGGAAGGTTTTGGATTAACCTTGGGTGCGGGATGGACTATTGTTACTCCCATAACACCACCAAATGACGCGGATGGAGATGCAAGTGGAACTTGGATTTGGGTAGAAAGTGTAACTTCAGATGCCACAGGACTAACCGCAGGTCCTGGATACTTCTTTGAAGGCCCAACAGGACCAACTGATGGAAACCCTGGTAATGACTGGGGTGATTATTGTATGAATGGTGATTGTGTATGGACATTCTGTGCTGAATTAACATCTTCAGGAGTTAGTGGTGAGTCATTGGATATTGGGGTTACTCCTTACTCTGACGGAAGTATGGGAAGTTGGGGTACTGAAATGTGTTTTGATGAAATTACAGAAATTATTGATAGTGAAGTGGGTTGTAACACATATGGTTGTACTGACCCAACTGCCTGCAATTACGACGCGAATGCCGCTTGTGATGATGGTAGTTGCCTGATGCCTGGTTGTACCGATCCAGTTGCTTGTAACTATGATTTGAACGCACCGTGTGATGATGGTAGTTGTACCTATGGAGGTTGCACCGATCCACTCGCCTGTAACTTTGATCCACTTGCTGGTTGTGACGATGGAAGTTGTGGATATTTTAGTATGGGTGACATCACCCATAACTTAATTCCCTGTCCTGACACAGTTTGTACTGGACTAGACGTTAATTATTCGGTAACAGGAAACCCAACCTCTATTTATGACTGGAACATTGATGGACCGGGATCACAATTATCAACAATTATAACAGATCAAACAAATGATTGTGTAATAAACTGGGGTGATATTCCTGGATCATATACAATCTCTGTTCAAGAAATAACACCACAAGGATGTGAAGGTGTAATAAAAACTTGTAATGTTGAAGTGGTGGTTCCAGATATAACTTTTCCGATCAACTATAGAATTTGTTATAATCAAACAGTCGAGCTAGATGCTCTACCACTTGGTGGTGTATGGTCAGGACAAAATGTAAGCGGGAATACATTTATTGGATACCAGCCAGGTGATAACCTAGTAACTTATACTATAAATTATTACGGTTGTGAATACTCTGAAAATGTCTTAGTATATGTTGAACCACTGTATGACGCACCGGGAATAGTTTTTACCAAAGAAATATTAGATTTGTGCACAGATCCAAGTGAGCAATTATATACAGCAATTGATGATAGAAGTCTCACTTATGTTTGGTCAATAGATAATTCAATCGTACCAACGATTGAAAATACCTTAAACTTCACATGGTATGATACAACTAATACTTATCTAATACAAGTCTATGGAATAGATGAAATAGGTTGCGAGAGTCAAAAGACATTATTTAACATACACACAGATGCGTGTCAAAGACTTTTTGCACCGAATTCATTTACACCAAATGGTGATGGTCTAAATGATATATTTAAAATAAGTGGGTTATCGATTCACGATCCAACACTTAGAATATTTGATAGATGGGGTATTCAAATTTATACCGCCAATGTACTATATTGGACAGGTGATGGTGGTAATGGATATTACTGTAGTTCAGATGTTTATAATTGGTCTGTTGAGTATAGAGATAAAAATGGCACTAATCAAAATGATAAAGGATTTGTGACTTTAATAAGATAAAAAAAGTAAATAATTATTTAATATATAATAGACAAAATTATTATTTTAAGTATGAAACATCTTAAACAACATCCACTAACTGAAAAGTCTTATTTATCAGATATGGCTGATATGAACTTAGATCCAGATGCAACAATAGTTGCACAGGAAAGACCAGATAGTGGTAATGAATTTCAAAAATTATCTCAGGCGTCAAAAGGAAAAAACGATACTGAGTCAACTTATAAAATGAATAAATCAGAGTTGAATCAAAAACTATCACAAGCCTCGGCTTTAGAAATTGAGCCATCTAAAGATGCTCCTAAAGTTGATTCATCTTATCAGAAACTTTCTGGTGATGCTGAAGAAGTTAACACAGATGCTGAAGAAGTTGTCAAAATTTCAAAAAGAGAAGAAGATGGAAATGGCTTCCAAAGATTGTCTGATAAACCAGAAGTTGATAAGCCAACTTCAACATATAAGCAAAATGACTCTGAACTGGATCAAAAACTTTCAACAATTGCAGAGAAAAAGATAATCTCTTTTGAAAATTTTAAAAAGTAAAATTGAATTTTTTAGAAATAAATTAAAAACCTCAGAGAAGTCTGAGGTTTTTTTATAAACTTTAGGTATTTATTGAATACAGTGATAATATGAATATTAAAGAAAAGCATATAAAAGAGTTTGAAATTAAATTTGATAGTGGACGGTCTTTCACAGATTATTCGTTAATCGTTACTCATAAAAAAACTCAAAGAGTCTATAAAGTTGAAAATGCTGGAAATGTTATTCTAGAAACATTTTTAGAAAATATCTTAATTAGTATAAGAGATGAACAATTAAATGAGTTACTAAGTTAGTGACTAGCATATTCTACATTTATTTGATTGTATGCAGCACAAGGTTTTTTTCTCGAACAAGAGATCACACAAACAGCAATGGCTAAAATCAAGACTAACTTTTTCATAATATTATATATAATTTTCACCAATCTACAACGACTGTGTCACAATAAATATCAAGGTTTAATTCTAATTCACCAGTTTCTGGATCTTCCTCATAAATGAAAAGAGTATCACATAAAATAACAATTGAATCTTTTGTTATATTATCTTTAATATTTGACTTTGAATGATAGCTTGGTGAGTAAATCGAGAAACTCATTAAAGTCAATACTAGCAAGGTTGTTAGGTAGTATTTCATAATAATATATATCAAGTCATAAATTACTCAAATCGGTCAAAACCTTTATCTGGTAATAATTTCAGAGATTTTATATAAAATTATTTTTTAAAACCTTGATTTTATATATACTTTATGGAAATAAAGACCTGTAAGTACAAGGAGGTTGAAGATACATTGGCTCAATTCAAACCAGAATTATTAGATAAGCATGCTATCTATCAAGGAGCTTATATTAAAGATTTACTAGTAGGAGTTGTTTCATATGTTGAACATCAAAATCATATCTACTTATGTCATGCATTTGTACACCCTGAACATAGAGGTAAGGGGATCTACAAGCTTTTGTGGGAGTATAGAAATATGAAGGTGAAAGAGATGGGTAAGCCAATAATAGCACATTGCAATGTTTCTAGTCTTAAACATTTTTTAAACAATGGATTCAGTATTGAAAATGGTTTATTCAAAGTGGTAAAAGATCCAGGAATTTGATTTTTCAGTTTTTTCTTTTTATATTAGATCTATGATATTAAAAAGAAAAATTAACACTTTATCTAGATCTGAATTACTTAAACTAAATCGTGGATTGAAAGAATCCTGTGGATTACTATTTGGTGATTCTGGAGTCGAAGTAAGAACATACAACAGAACTCAAAATCTTAATGTTGCATACTATGATCCAAATATTAAAAGAATCACTATTAACCGAGGTATGATAAGTGATATTAATAGTTATGTCAAAGCGTTCATACACGAGTGGGTACATAGTCGTCAAAAAAAATTGCAAAAAAACTATTTAAAGTACGAGAAAAAATATGGATATTGGCACAATCCATATGAAGTAGAGGCAAGGCAAGCCGAGAAAGAATATAAATCTGTTATCTGGAAAATGACAAAAATGACATTTTAAACTTTCATATAAAATTTTATATAAGATAATCCTACCCTATAAACAAAAAAATCCTAATTTTTAAACACATGCTTAAATTAAAATTTCTATTTTTACTGCTGTTCGCAGCTCAAACAATTTTTTCACAATGTGAAAATGACACTACAAATCCACAATTTGTAAACTTTGAACCCTACGTCACTATTAGTTGTGACGTTGATTTATCAGTTGTATTCCCACAAGCAACTGATAATTGTGACACGCTGGTTGACATTCTATTCTATGAAGAGGTTTTTCCAGGTTTGTCTTTAAACACATATCAAATTTCAAGAGTGTATAGGGCTTTTGATGATTCTGGTAATCAAACAGTTGAATCTCAAATGATATATGTTGTTGATGAACAAGGTCCTATTTTCAGCTTCACACAAACAGGTTCAAATAACTATCTTGAGTTTGATTGTACCGATAGTGTTATCGTACCCATACCTACAATTACAGATAATTGTGGTGAAGTATTGGAGTCTAGTTATATAGATATCGAAGATCCAAATTCAACAAATTGCTCTAGACACTTCACTAGAGTCTGGACAGCAATTGATATGAATCAAAATTCAAATACCTACGTACAAGAGGTCTTTATAGTAGATAATGAACCTCCACTAATTTTTGGACAAATTTATTTAGAGATAGTTGATACAAATCTAAATCAAAACTTTATAGAAGTAATTGACTATTGCAATAATTTTACTATTACCTATCAAGATGTGTTAATTTCTGGTAACAATATAATACGCACCTACACAGCTACAGATGCTTGTGGAAATTCTTCAACATTTGAACAAGTAATTAATGTAATTATAACAGATCCCTGTGGAGGTCTATACTCTGACAATGACCCACCTCTCTTTTACACAGAGAGTTTTCTAAATTTCAATTATGAGTGTGGAACTCAAATTGACACAGTTCAACCATTAGCATTTGACAATGTTGATGAAACATTGAATTACTCTTTTTCTGATAGTATCATATCAAATAATACGTGTGACTACAACATTCAAAGAACATGGACGGTTTCTGACAATTGTGGAAACTTCTCAAACTTGACTCAGAATATTACAATATCAGACACAACACCACCTACAATTACGGATTGTCCAAGTGAACTTAATATAGCTTGTGGTGAGATTTTACCGAGTGGTTATGAATTCTTAATAACTGATCAATGTGATACAAATTTAACTGTTATATATGAGGAGTTTATACTAGGTGACACTATTAGCGATTGTGAGATTTCTACTCCAAGTTATGAATCAGGTGGTAACTGTGATGTGTGGATTAATAATCAACCTGTCAACTGGGCTATGCAGTTATTTAACATGCCTCAATCACACAGATACTTCAAACTAGAAAATGGTAATTTTAACACTACTGATAATGGTTTAGAAATTACAGGGACTTTAGTAAACTCACTTGACTCTGAAAATGGATTCGAACTTAACGTTCAGTTTGAAGGCGGATATGACTGGAGTGAATGGTCAACTATGTCTTATCCAACTAGTTTCAAAGCAGATTGTAATGGTCAAGATCAAAATCACGATCAGTGGTTGTATTATATTTTACAATATAACCCACAAGCTGAACTTATTGGATTCGGAGATTATGAAGGTTCAACTATTAATTTAGTACACGCACCTTCTAATAACTACTTTGGTTTCCAATACGGAGAAGGTGCTAATAACTTCAATAGTGAAACTTCTTTTGGAGGTTGGTTTACATACTCTGGAATATTCAATAATGATGATCAAATTCAGTCAATTTATGGTTCTGGTGACTTTGCCTTTGACGTGAATTGTTGTCAAGAATACTCTGTTTATCGTCAGTGGACAGCAATCGACTGTTCTGGTAACTCAAGTACCTGTGTTCAAGTTATTAATTTTATAAATCCAGATGAACAGGATGATGACGATGATGATGATGATAATGATGATGACAATGAAGACAGTGATGATGACAATGATGATGATGATGATGATGATGATGATGATGGACTAGTGGCAATTTGCCATGAGTTAGGTAACGGGAATTACATTACAATTTGGGTAAATCAATCTGCAGTTCAGGCACACTTGAATCATGGTGACTATCTAGGTGAATGTCTTGAGAGTGAGAGTGAAAGTGACAATCATGATGATGAGAGTGAAAACTCACAGACGATTGAAAATCAAATATCATTTAATTATCTAACTAATCAAATTAGTACTAATTCTAATTCTAATAGTTCCACTACACAGTTTGAAATTTATGATATTAATGGAAGAAAGATATTTGACAAATCTTTACCAAAAACTGATTACAATTCAAGACTAGTTTTCGACTTTGACTTCACGATTGTTTCAAGTGGTGTATATTTTTATCGTCAAGTACAAAATAAAGAAATAAAAACAGGTTGTTTTTTAGTATCAAATAATAATTAAAAAGATATAAATAAAAAATAAACTTTAATTATGGAGAAGCATGATCTACACTCGGAATTTCCTCAGTATGAAGTAAAAATTCACGAACTAAAAATCTCTAACAATCACTTTAGAAAACTATTCGATGAATATCATGAAGTCAATAAACAGATACATCATCTCGAATCGACTAGTGTATTCATAGATGGAAATCTAAATCAGTTGAGAGTCAAAAGACTTAGATTAAAAGATGAGATTCGAGAAATGCTTGAAAAAGTTGAAATTTAGTTTTTTTAAACCCATCAATTTGATGGGTTTTTTTATTTAGGCCTCACACAAAATTCGCAATTCTATAACTATTTGTTAACGTTTATTTAATAGATTCAAATTTATCTTACTAGGTCGTCAATGTAGGGTTTTATAGAAAAAATACTAATCTTTATTTTTTGAATTAGTCGATATATAAAAATAAAAATATCGATTAAAATGAAAAAATTAATGTTTTTACTATTTTGTCCAATTTTCACATATGGTCAATTTTGGACATCAACAGAATATAAAGGTGCTTTTCCAGTAACTGATGGCACAACTCAAACAGATTGGTCACACGGATGGTCAAATTTTGACGCGGAGAATACAATCTATCCACAAACCATCACTACACAGTCATCTGATATTACTACAAATACAACACTAAGCGGTGTTGTTCTTTTACAAAATAAGATTTATGTAACTAATAACTCTACACTTACAATTCTACCAGGTACCATAATACGTGGTGATTATCAGACTCAAGGAACTCTAATAGTTACAAAAGGTTCGAAAATTATAGCTGAAGGTACACAAGAAAATCCAATTATATTTACTTCAAACGAGGAAGTAGGAAATAGAGCGGAAGGTGATTGGGGTGGTCTTGTTATTTTAGGAAGAGCTACTAACAACCAACCAAATGGAGTTGCAAATATCGAAGGTATTCCACCGACATCAAACACTGAGTATGGTGGAGGTGATGACTTAGACAACTCAGGTATTTTAAAATATGTACGAGTTGAATTTGCAGGTATACCACTTGAACCAAATAAAGAAATCAATGGTATAACTTTTGGATCAGTAGGTTCTAGCACAATAGTAGACTATGTTCAAGTATCCTTCTCAGGTGATGATTCTTTTGAGTGGTTTGGTGGTACTGTAAATTGTAAACACCTAATAGCATATAAAGGAATTGATGATGACTTTGATACGGATTTTGGTTATAGAGGAAATATTCAGTTTGGACTGGCTATTAGAGATTTAAATAGATCTGATGCACCTGGCGATTCAAATTGTTTTGAATCTGATAATGATGCTACTGGATCGTCTAATCTACCACAAACAGCAGCAATTTTTTCAAACATAACAACTGTAGGCCCACTTGGAGATGGTACAAATTTACTTCCAGAAGGTGAGAAGTTTGAGAAGGCTTTTAGACTAAGAAGAAACACATCAATATCAATTTTTAATTCACTTGTCACCGGGTGGGAAAAAGGTCTATCAATTGAGGGAACCGCAACTGAAGAAAACGTGAATTCTGGAAATTTAGTATTCTCAAATAACACACTAACATCAACTGAATCAAATTGTGTAACAGCATCTGTTGATTTCTATGGATTCTTTTCAGAGAATAATAATGACTCACTTGCACTTGTTTCAGATATAAATTGGGTAGATATTTTCTCATCAAATCCAGATGCTAGATTGAATCCAAATTCAACTGCATCAACTGGGGCCGACTTTTCGAATTCAAAGTTCGGTGGTCAAGTTAGTGTTAAAGAAAATGGGATTATTTCAAATGTTCAATTGTATCCAAATCCTACTTCTGATGTTCTAAATATTAGTGGCAATGGTATGTTAAATGTTAATTTATTCAACACACAAGGTCAATTAGTGTTGAACATGCAATCTTGGAATTACTCACAATTTGATGTGTCAAGACTTCAAAGTGGAATTTATGTGGTTCAAGTAAATGACCAATTTGAAAAAATAGTTATTGACTAATTAAGTGAAAATACTTTATTCTATATTGTTTTTATTTTTTAGTTCACTAGCATTTAGTCAAACTAAAATCACAGGTACAGTAAGTGACTCTCTAACAGGGGAGTCACTTATTGGTGCTACTGTGTTCATTCAAGATTTAAATATAGGCACAACAACGGATCTAGATGGTAATTTCTCACTAGTGACTAAACCTGGAAAATTACTACTTGAAGTAAAGTATATTTCTTACAAAAATTACAAGAAAGAAATAGTAGTCTCAGATATCACAAATATACAAATATTAATGTCACCAGATATTCAAGAAATGAATATCATTAATATCGTATCAACTGTTAATAAAGACTCTCAAACTTCACTCATTGAGACTCAAAAAAACAGCTCAACTTCAGTCGATGGTGTAACTTCCGATTCTTTCAAGAAGACACCCGATTCAAAGGCTTCAGATGTAATAAAAAGAATCAGTGGTGCATCAATTCAAGACGGCAAGTTCATAGTAATAAGAGGTTTGAACGATAGATATAATTTTGGAACAATAAATGGGTCAACACTACCGAGCTCAGAAAGTGATAAAAGAGCCTTCTCGTTTGACATATTTCCATCAAATATGATTGATAATATATTAATCTACAAAACAGCTAATCCGGATCAATCAGCTGAGGTAACCGGTGGTTTGATTACAATAAACACGTCAGAGGTTAAAGATAAAAACTTTCAGTACGTGCAAATAGGACAATCTTATAATTTACTAACAACGTTTAAAGAATTTAAAAGTTATGGAAGTTCCAATTTGGATTATATTGGAACAGGTTCTAATTATAGAAGTTTACCAAATGGGCTCCCATCAACTCAAGAATTCTCAAGTCTAAATAAAGATGAAAAAGCTGACCTTTCTAAACTAATTAAAAATGATTGGTCCACATCAAATCAAATTGCACCGACAAATCAGAGTATTCAATTTTTAACAAATAGATTCTGGAAGAAACGATACTATTTTGGATTTGTATTTGGATATAATTATCAGTTAGTCTATAATACTAATTTACTAACAAGAAATGAGTTTGAAGAATCTGAAACTGAGGTAATTAAAAAAATGGAATTAAGAGACTCACTTTTTGCACAAACAGTTCTTCACAGTAGTATGTTAAATTTTAAATTTAAATTCAACGACAATAATATAATCAAATTAAAAAATATCTACAGTATAAATTCAGATGATAAAACTAATGTGAGAAATGGTGTTAGGGAATTAGATAATGATCCAAGACAGTGGGAAAGATCTTACAATATGTGGTATACACAGAACAATCTACTAACGACTCAACTAATTGGCGAACATAAATTTAGAAATTCTAAATTAGATTGGAACATAGGATTTAGCGATATTGAAAGAGAGGTACCTAATCTTAGAAGAATAGTTTATAGAAAATACTCTATGAATGAAAATGATACTACTGAAAATTATACAGCAGTAATTCAGAGAAATGGAACAATTCCAACTGCTGCTGGAAATATGTTTTGGTCTTTCTCAAAAGAAAATATTCTGACTTCAAAAATTGATTGGACAATAACTCTACCTATAAAAAAAGTAAAGATAGATTTTAAAACTGGAATACTTTCACAAAATAGATATAGAAATTTTGAAAGTAGAAATTTTGGATTTTCACAATATAATCCAACAGGGAGTACATTCGACAATAGTCTATTACTATTATCACCTAATACAATATTCTCACCTGAAAACCTAGGACTTTTAGAAAGTGGAAAAGGTGGATTCAAACTAGAAGAATCTACATCTGTTGATGATAGTTATGAGGCAAATTCTAAACTATTTGCTGGATACATCATGACAGATATCAATCTAACAAAGGAATTGAGAATTACAGGTGGTGCGAGAGTCGAGTCATATAATCAAGTTTTTAAATATATTGAATTTGGTAGTAATAAACAAAGGATAATTGATACGATAAATATTGATATTACACCAAGTGTGAATTTAATTTATTTCTTAAATGAAAAGTATAAAGTTAGATTTAGTTACTTCAAAAGTTTAAGTAGACCAGAGTTTAGAGAACTTGCTCCTTTTACATTTTATAATTTTATACAAGATAATATCTTATCAGGTAATCCAAGCTTGAAAAGAGGTATAGTTGAAAACTTTGATTTAAGATTTGAGTTTTATCCAAGATCAAATCAAATTATTTCAATCTCTGGATTTTATAAAGACTTCAAAGACCCTATTGAACTAATTAATAGAACTGGAACTTCTGGATCATCAGAACTATACTTCACTAATGTCAATTCGGCAAAAAGCTATGGTGGTGAATTAGAAATACGATTAAAGTTGTTAGATAATTTAACACTGTATTCAAATGCCTCAATTATAAAATCTGTAGTAGATTTACATGACATCGTTGGTTCAGAAATAGACCGACCACTTCAGGGTCAGTCACCTTATATTATAAATTCAGGAATTTTTCTAAATAATAGAAAAAATGATCTCTCTGCTACAATAAGTTATAATGTAATTGGTCCAAGAATCTACATTGTTGGTAATGTTCAAGAACCGAGTGTCTGGGAAAATAGAAGAAATGTTATTGACTTTCAACTATCAAAAACATTTAATAACTTAGAAATCAAATTTAATGTAAAAGATATTTTAGCTCAAGATTTGATTTATTTTCAAGACCTAAATGGAAATAGAACCTTCGATTCTAGTGATAACAATTGGCAAAGTATTAAATTTGGACAGACATATTCCGTGACTGCTAAATTTAATTTTTAAACTTTTATCGTTTTTTTAATAATAATAAATTGCAAAGATATTCTATTATATTTTTAATTAATATATAGAATCTATTCATTAATGATATGAGTTTGAAGCATTTAAAATTTTTTAAAAATTTCACAAATTCACAGATGTCTAACGAACAATACGTTGTGTTAGTGTTTGACAATATGGAAAAACCATTAGGACAAATAGAAGGATTTACTGAAAAAGAAATCTCAATTTTTGTCGAGTCAGGCAGGCACAACTTCTATCAGTCAGATGTTTTCAAAACATTCCTCGAAGAAAAGAACATAGATGTTGAAGAAATCGATTCACTAGTCGTGGCTAGAAAGATTATTTCAGATACAGAAGAGTTATGTTTTGAACACACTCCGTATCAATTTAGAAAGTAATCATTAATCTAAATTCTTTAGTATACGAGATAATTTATGTTCCCTTATAATCTCTTGCTCGAAAGTTTTATCAATAATTAACTTTACAGGATTAACAGTCTTGTGTGCTAATTCTAGTGATATGAAATTTTTAAAATCTATTCTCGAAATCTCAACTTGATACATTCCACACATTAACAGAGTGTGATCAGATATTTTGTAATTAACACGCATAGTTATGTTTTGAAAGGTATATGCGTGAACACGAGTTCCGATTGGATACCACTTTTTAAGTATTTGAAGTTGAAGGTCAGGATTTGTGTGTAGAAATCTTATAGCATTTTCATCAGTATGATTGTGATAGTCCCACCAAGACAAGGATTTTTTACCAAAGTAGCTCATTGTTTACAAATATAAGGATTTATTTTTAATAGTATGAAAAAAATCATGCAGTGTTGAAGGCCTTGCTACACGAAGTAAATCTAATATTTTACTCATTTTTACGTGTTTTATACTTTTTCACGAGTCAATATATACAAGATATAGACATATGTATTTTCAAAAGGATCTAACTAAACACTATAATCAACTCATCTGGTTTAAATATCAAATGAGTACAAAAAATAACATAAAATGATGAAAAGAATAATTTTATCTATGATGTTAACACTGTCTTTTATTTTTGGATTTGGTCAATATGATCTATCTAAAAATGTGAATAGACAAATCATTGTAGTTCCGAAAAAAGGGATGGAACTACAAACAAAAAATTATTTCAACACAGGGGATACAAAGATCGTTGCAGAATTTGAACAATTAGGTTGGTATGTAGTTTTAATACCAGAATCTGTGAGTCAAGATAGCTTTATAACTATCAATAAATCTTTGAGCTTCATACAAAACATTTATAAAGATGAAACAAGAGAAATGAAGCTAGATTATATTCCAAACGACGCGGAATTTAGTCAGTGTTGGCATCTAAGACAAACTTCAGATGCTGATATTGACGCCGATGAAGCGTGGGATTTAGTACCTGCAAATAATCCATTTGTAAGTGTTGCAATGTTCGATGGAGGACTTGATTTAACTATTCCTGACCTCGTTGGGAATACAAACAGCCCATTTAATGCCGTTAATAGCACAACATCTATTCCTTATGTTAACGCTGAAGATAAACACGGAACAACTTGTTCGGGTACTATTGCCGCAGTAACAAATAATGGTATAGGTGTTAGTAGTGTTGGTAACAACAAAGTTAAAGTTATGCCTGTTAACATTATGTCCGCAGTTTTTGCTGGAGGTAGTTTTCAAACATCTGATGTAATTCAGATTAATGGTGTAAACGCCGCGATGGCAAATCCAACTTGTGTTGCAATTGCTATGTCATATGGTGGTTCATCATACTCTGCGGCTCTTGATGCTGCGTTTCAGGCGGCAAGGACTACCGCAAGAGGTGGAAAAGGTATGGTTGTAGTTGCATCTTCAGGTAATGGATTTTCAGGAACTGCCGCTCAATACCCGGCTAATTATCCTGCGGTATGGGGTATTGGTGCAACATCTCAGTCAGATGTAAGAGCAAGTTTTTCTAATTTCGGACAAATTTGTGATATATCAGCACCTGGTGTTGGTATTAGAACCACTGATAGATTAGGAGCTGCTGGTTATAACGCAGGTGACTATACTTCAATAAACGGTACTTCATTCTCTTGTCCTATTACTGCGGCCGCTGCGGCTTTTGTATTCTACAAGAACTGGGAACTTACTGACGAACAAGTTTTACAAATACTTGCTCAAACAGCTCAAAAAGTAGGTGGATATACTTATTCGAATGTTAATGGGTGGCCATTATCAACAAGAAGTAATGAACTTGGATATGGAAGAATAAATTTAAAAGATGCAATTATCGCTACTCCGAATCCTGGTGGTGTACTTCCTCCAGACCCTCCGGCACAAATTCATAACTTTGTAATTAATACTTTAACTGTAAGTCCTGCGGCGGTTACAGTAGGTTCTAACATTACAATTAATGCGACAATTGCGACTCAGAATCCTACATATCCATCGGTGAATGTAATGACTCAACATAGATTGTCGACCAACACAACTTGGGGTGACTCTGATGACATTGTTATAGGAACAACAAGTGGTAATCTTGGTGGTGGAGTAGCAACTGATGTTGAAACAATAACATATAATGTTGGTAACATTACAGGACTCAGATATATTATCAGTAGAGTTAATTATATGGGTACTATTTCTGAAACTAATACAAATGATAATACAAGACAAGCAAGTTTCAATGTTACTCAACCTGTTGTGTCAGGTGGTGACTTATCTGTTGCTCTGACTATACCATCAACATTATCGGCAACAATTTCACCAACTCAAAACGTAGTTACGTTCCAATGGAAAGTTACAAACACAGGAACAGTTCCAATTACATCATTTACTTGGGACAGAATGTGGGTAAATATTCCTGAAGCACCTAGAACTTGGCCAATCCCACCAACCGCAACTTTTGCCGGTTCTTGGCAAGGTCCATTACTTCCAGGTCAGTGGATTTATCTACCAGGTGGAGGAACACCGACTAATCGAATAGGTGTGTCTTATTTATCAGCATCGGTATGTTTTAGTGCAAACAACTGTGCTTTACCACTTGGCTCAACAAACACTTTTAGGATGAGAATTCTAACCGTAAATGGTAGTGCAGGTGATGAAAACCTCGCAAATAACCAAGTTGAATGTACTGTAACAAGACTTGCAACTGCGGTAAACAATGATGGTGAGGTAACAACACCTGAAGTTAAATTTGTTGAAGTTAGACAGTTTAGTAATTTGTATGAAAAACCGATTAGATATGGTAGTATTGATGAGGCGATTCTCGAAAAAGGATTGAATGTTATTCATATTCACTACTCTGATGGAACTGTTGAAATTAGAAAGATTTCTGTGAACTAAAGAATTAAATGAATGATATTAAAAGGAGACCTAGGTCTCCTTTTTTTTTCTAAAAAGTTGTAAATTTTCGAGTTTATACTTATATTTATATTAAATAATAAATCTAAAAACTTATTCGAAAAATGAAAAATCCATTTAAAAGTTTCATCGCATTTGTAGTTCTAATTATTCTTATGGCATTTCTAGGATCTTGTCAAACATCTTCTCATGGTTACAACTACAAAGCTCATCATAAGAAATCTAATTCTGTTATGAAGAAAGCAATCCGAGTTAATAAGGGAAATGATTTGACACACTACCGTTGTACAAATCGTCACTAAAATGTTAATAACTTTTAGTTGACTTATTTCGATAAAAAATTTATATTTGATAAAATTATAAAATTATGAATTACCTATTTATTTACTTCTCTGTGATGTTAGCATTTTTCTTTGCAGGAGCACTTCTTAATAATCGAGAAAAGAAAAAAATTATCACTCCAAATCAAGCACTCACATTGTCAATTTTTTGGCCACTTGCTTGCTTACTAGTAATTGTTGCTGGTACTTACAACTTACTTGTAAAAATGTTTAATAAAGTATCTGAAAGTTAATTTTTTTCTTAAACTTTTTGACTAAAAAATATATAAAAATTCTGATACAAAATTTGGATGAAAAGATTACTCACCTTATATTTGTAAAAGAAATCAGAGAGAAAAAAAGTTAAAAAATCTCTCAACTTTTAGATAAAAAAGTATAAAAATATCTCTGACAAAAATTTGGTAGATGGAATTTTTTACCTTAAATTTGTAAAAGAAATCAGAAACGTTCTGATAAAGTTCTTTGAAAAGAATATCAAAAGATATTCAAACGATATTCACAACCTCGTCAAGGTTCGTCCTGATGTTGGAAGTGCGGCGGCCTATAGTCGTTAAATAACACCCGAAAGGGTAAATAAAGTGGATACAAGTGCTAAATGTATCTGCGGCTCTTCCCCAAAAGAGCTCGAGTAGGCAAGCGAGATACCACTGGTTCTAAGTATTCGAGGGTAACACTGTAGATGAAATGAATTGGTGATTAGGTGATGTGGATCATCTAATTGAATCCGGAAGGATAATAGAAATAACTCGTAGGATTATTACAAGAAGTATTGACTCACCGGTCATTACAATTGTGTGATCTAATCTAAGAGGTATCTTAAAGTCGAAAGACAATCTTCTGTACAGGTGGTGCTGTTAGAGGACACTAAATCCCTACCAAGGGAGGAGACTGAAAGCCGTGAGGTGAGTAAGTTGTGGTGAAGATATCTTAAAAGGTCGTGATAGAGGTATCACACCTGGGTGTCAAGTATTCTGTGACTCAAAAAGTTTCGGATCTTGAAGGAGACCACATCCGGGAATCATCCACAAAGCACTTAAATTATTTATAAAAAAAATAATCGAAAGTGTCGCCTAGTTAAAAGCGGAAGTTGCCCACATAGCCTAGGGATGTCCTTGGCCACACAAGTCCGAAAGACATTGTGTGATTTTACTGAAAAGATTATAAGGAGTCGAATCCTGAACCAGTTCGCAAGATTGGGTAGTTAGAGTAGGTAGAGAGTAGCTTTTAACTTCAAGATTGGTTGGCTTAACTAACCGGCAATGTCCGATACGAACCCAAAGTTCGTGGAAAAGTGAGGAATAAAAATAATCTCACGAAAGACGGATAATTGAACGTGTATTCTCAGCGTTAATCTTCTATAACTCTTCTAATTTTCCCCTTATTTATCGGACTTTTTTAATATATACACATAATTATAATTATGAAGTATATTAAAAAATATAAAATCTTCGAGTCAGAAAGACTGCAAGAATTATCATATAACGAACTAATGGGTAAACTCTTACACCTTTATGGTTCGATTCCTGTTCCCAAAGAAAAATCATCCATTGTAATAAAAAAAATCGTGCAAGCATCAAGATCTGAGTTTTATAAATTCGGTGAGCTTGTGGATATCAATTACTGTAAAGTACACGATAAAATTAGATTCAGTGACTACTTCAACTCACTACTAGAACAAAAAGATACTCGAGGTCACAACTTTGAAGGTTTAATTTGTGGTCTTTTTGGAGGTGATCTATCGGCGAGAGGATCTAAATGGGATGTTGTAGTAGATGAAAAAAAATATAGTGTAAAGTTCGTAGATAATAAATCTAAAGCTCCTGAAATTGGTAAATTTAAAAATATAATTGAACCGACTGATTTAGATTCAGCAGTTGAACAGTCAGGCGGTCTAACAAGATTGTTCAAAGGTAATGACATGGAATTAAAACGTCAAGTCTGGAATTTAATATCCAGAAGTATAGATGGTTGGATATTAGCTTATCCCGATAGTATCATTGAAACTGGAGAGATCATAGTTAATATCGTAAATAAAGAAATGATGTGGCAAATTATATCATCAGGAAATGTAGTATCACCAAAAGGTGGATATAAAGATTTCTATTCTCTAGCTCTGAGTTCTAAGTATAGAAACTATGAAGGTATAATTTCAAGTAAGATAAAAATTCCAAAAGTATCTAAAGAAGAATTGGTAGATGAGTGGAGAAACTTAGAAGAAGAGAATTGGGCAACAAAAGTATTTGGTGATTGGGGTTATAAAATAAGGCCAGACGTTTTAAGATACATCAAGGCGAACAAAATAGATATAATCAAAAAATTGTCTGAGATATAATTTAAGAATTATATCTATTATGTTACATGAACTTGAAAATTTAGAAAAATTCCTAGAATTTAACTTCTAAAATCTTATCACCAGGTCTAATATTGTCAATTACTTCTAAGCCCTGTACCACTTTCCCAAAACAAGTATGATTTCTGTCTAAGTGAGCAGTATTCTGTCTAGAATGACAAATAAAGAATTGGCTTCCTCCAGTATTTCTACCAGCATGAGCCATACTCAAAACACCTCGGTCGTGATATTGATTACCACCTGACAACTCACAAGGAATTGTATAACCGGGACCACCTGTTCCGTCACCTTTTGGACAACCACCTTGAATTACGAAATTAGGAATCACTCTATGAAAAGTTAGATTTGTATAAAATCCAGACTGAGCTAATTTTACAAAATTCTCAACAGTTTTGGGAGCATCTTGTTCATAAAGTTCAACAAACATATCTCCTTTATCGGTCTTAATAACACATCTAGTCATATCTAAAAAATATTTTTTTAAATTATACTCATTTTTTAGATCTTGGTTGTGTAGAATTTTTCACTGGTGAGTTATTAATTGTGTTACTAGGTCTTGGAGATTGAGGTTTTGTCACTGACTGAGGTCTAGTAGTAACAGGTTGAGGTCGAGTTGGTTTATTTACACTTGGACTTGTAGTTGGTCTAGTTGTAGTTGGTTTAGACTGTGGCTTTCTTGACTCAACGACTCTAGGTTTATCAATTTTAGATGGTTTATTTTGACTGTAATCTGGTTTTCTAACCACAGATCTATTTGATGTTGTTTCTTTAATTTTTGGTTGTCTAAGTGGTTTTTTCGATGTAGTAGAAACAGAATTAACTTTTCTAGGTCCATAGATAACTGGTTTGTAATTTCTATGACCGTGCCAGTAAAAATTATTAAAATGATTATAGTTGTAAAAATAATAAGGTGGCCAGTAATTATGACCGTAATTGTAATTCCAGTAATTATATTGATTCCATTGATAAAAATAAGGATAGTTATAAGGTGACCAATTATGCCAATATAGATAGTTCGTAGACCAGAACCTATAATTTGAATAGCTACTATACCAGTAGTTGTTATAAGGACTATAAGGATAATTCCAGAGAGAATAGTTAAAGACATTTTGAGAATAAATCGAAGGATAAAGTACACTATAATAAGTTGTAGATGCGCTAGTACTTTGATCTACATAATCTGGATAAACTTCATCGAATGTATTTGCAATATCATTGTGAATTTTACATCCAGAAATTAATGAAACTATTAATATAAAAAGTAATTTTTTGACTTTATTCATATAATATATATTTAAAATTTTGAGAAGAAGTTTATATGGCACTTAGAAAAATACACTTACATACTAAAAGTGGAAGTGAACACATTATCAGATTAAAAACTGATAAATGCTTCGAAGAGTTTCAAGAAAAAATCACTAAAAAACAAGATTTTGAAATACGTTGTGAGAATGTGAAGGTGGAAATTAAAACCTCAGAACTTGAAAGATTTGAAGTTGAGGTATTACCAGAGGCTAAAAAATCTTGTTTAAATAGAATAGAAGAAATACTTGAAGCAGTAACTCGAATCGATTACAGAAATAGTAGAAATTCTTGAATCTAAAAATCAAAATTTTTACTTAGAGTATTTAGATCTGATGAGAATTTATCATCTTCTAACTCACCAATTTCAAACCAATTATCTTGCTTTAAATTCTCATTATCCCAATTTTTATATTCAAGTAATTTAATTACTTGATCTTTAGTTTCATCGTCTAACTTTTCTAAGTCTATTGTATTATTAGAAATAAATTCTAAAAATTCCTCTTTTGTATTACCACTATACCCAATACATTCAAGTTTCTCAGGGTCTATTGAAGCTACTTCACTTGATTGTTTTATAGTTGTTGATTGACATTTTCTAATATGGTACATATTACATCTTTATTTTTTATAGACTTATCTTAATTAAACATTATATTGTTTTTTTGATAAAAATATCAATATGAAAGATACAGAAATTTACAATTTAATTAAAAAAGAAGAGTCTAGACAAATTAACGGTCTAGAACTTATTGCATCTGAAAACTTTGTTAGTGATGATGTACTTCAAGCGTTGGGATCGGTTCTAACTAACAAATATGCGGAAGGACTTCCAAACAAAAGATATTATGGTGGATGTGAATGGGTTGATCAAGTTGAGGAAATTGCAATTAGTCGATTGAAGAAGTTATTTGGTGCTTCTTGGGCAAATGTTCAACCACATAGTGGTGCTCAGGCAAATGCTGCAGTAATGTTGGGTATTTTGAATCCTGGTGATAGTATACTAGGGTTTGATCTTTCTCATGGTGGTCACTTAACTCACGGTTCGAGTGTTAATTATTCTGGAAAGATTTATAAACCACACTTCTATGGTGTTGATAAAGAAACAGAAGTATTAGACTATAACCAAATTGAGAAAATAGCTAATGAAGTAAAACCTAAGCTATTAATCTGTGGGGCATCGGCCTACTCTAGAGATATCGACTTTAAAAGATTTAGAGAAATCGCAGACAGTGTTGGTGCAATTTTATTAGCGGATATTTCACACCCATCAGGTTTAATTGCAAGAGGCTTATTAAATGATCCAATACCATATTGCCATATAGTAACTTCAACAACACACAAAACTCTTAGAGGACCAAGAGGTGGTGTAATTATGATGGGTAAAGATTTTGAAAACCCATTTGGTATTAAAACTGTAAAAGGTGAGATTAAAATGATGAGTCAGATTCTAGACTCTGCTGTTTTCCCTGGAACACAAGGGGGTCCTCTAGAGAATGTTATAGCTGCAAAAGCAGTAGCTTTTGCAGAAGCTCTAACGGGTGAATATGAAGAGTATGTAAAGTTGGTAGTTGAAAACTCTAAAACACTAGCATCACACTTCATCGACTTAGGATATAAAGTAGTCTCAAACGGCACAGATAATCATTGTTTTTTACTTGATCTTAGAAATAAAGGAATTTCGGGAAAAGTAGCCGAGAACCTATTAATTCAATCTGATATCACTGTTAATAAAAATATGGTACCATTTGATGATAAATCACCACTTGTTACTTCGGGAATTAGAATTGGAACACCTGCAATTACAACAAGAGGTCTTATGCCTTCTGATATGTCAACAATCGCTGAGTACATAGACACTGTTTTGAAATCAGATGGTGATCTTAAAGTTATGAAAGATATCAAATCTAGAATACACAGTATGATGCAAGACAGGTCACTATTTTGTGAATCAATTACAGTGAGATGAAACTTAAAGTTATCAAAGTAGATAAGCTTTTTTCAAAAAAGAAAAATGTTGAAATTAAACTAAATGATCTAGTTGAAGTCTATCAACCAAGTTGGAAAAAACCCGGAAATATGTGTATTATCAAAAAGGATGATACCAGATTTTGGTATCCAAAAGATTGTCTTATAGAATTAAATTCTATAAGAGATAATATTCTTGATGATCTTGGAATTTAAATTTCCACGATACCAAATAGTTTATTAATCTTAATCTCTCGGCAATGTGGACAAGTTTCGAATACACTTCTTTTACTAAGTCTCTCACAATAAGTACAGAATGTGAATGTATTATTTTCATCAGTTGTTATTGACATTATTTTAATTTATTGATTAATGTAAACTTTTCTTTCTAAAGTGTACAATTTCTGGATGTGTGGACAACTTTTGAAGTGATCAATTTGCTCTTGAAGTAGATACACCGAACCTGGTATATTATTATTTGAAAAAGGTTGATTTATTTGCCATGTTCTATATTCAGAATGTTTGACGTTTGATGGTTTATGTTCTGGTATCTTGACTGAATCTACAGAGTAATTTTCATATTTAGAGTTATCAAATATTTCATCTGTATAAGTAATTCCTATGTTGTCTAGTATGTTTTTTATGTTTTGAAAATTGTTATCAAAGAAGTCTTCATACTTTATAGTCATCATATTTTCTAGCGGTGATTGAACTTTGAACCAATTAAAAAGTCTTACAGTATCGCTATATTTCCAGAGAGGTACTTGATTATTCATTAGTCTATACCCTTGATCATCGTATTGTTTTACACTGAATCTTTTGTTAAGTGAACTATATACATAAGCAGGATTTCTAATTATAAAAATTTTATAATACTCCTTAAATCTATCTTCCATGAAATGATTACTCCAGTAAGGATATTTACATAGGATAAATTTCTTATTCATTGATTCTGCCTTTCTCAGATCATCTTCTTCAATGAAAAGTTGTTCATTTATTATTTCATAAACATCTAATATATGACCAAAGATTGATTTCATTATCGTTGTTCCAGTATGTGGGAAACCAAAGATGACTATTTTCTTCATAAAATATATATACTGAAAATTTGATTAGATTAAAAATTCATGAAAAAAAAATTAGATAGTGAGAAAGACGATAAGTTAAAAAAAGAAAACCAAGATTTAAAAGATCAAAAAGAAAAAGATAAATCTTCTAATGATTTTAAATCTTGGTTTTATAATATAGGTTTAAAAAGTTAAGATTCTAAAAGATTCTTTAAAACCTCATTATTCGTTTGAATACGTTTTTGATTTTTAAGTAAATTTCTTTTGTTTCTTCTTTTAGGAGTGTCTTTTCTTGCTTTGGCCATTTAGTTAATTTATTTTTTCAAAGTATATATTCAAAATTTTAGATTTTTTTACCTAATCTCAAGTATTTATATAAAGTAAGTTGTTGATACAACTGATATTATTACTAAACTTAAAATAAAAAACACTATATAAATTTAAATACTAAAAGTATGGAATTCGAAGTTTTCAACACCAATTACAAATTTGATGACTCACATCATGTTGACATCCCCAACTATAATTGGTTTATGAATTTTTTCAAAACTGGACTATGGGAGTCGGATACTTTTCAAGTTTTCGAAAATCTTAAAGACGTGAATTCGACCGCACTTGATATAGGATCTTGGATTGGACCAACCACAATATGGCTTAGTAGAAATTTTAAAAAAGTAATTTCAGTAGAGCCTGATACAACAGCACTTTTTTCACTTAAAAATAACTTGATTGGAAATGATTGCCAAAACGTAGACATAATTGAAAAAGTAGTTTTTAACAATTCTAAAAATAAAATATTTTTTGGTAAAAATCTAAAAGTAAGTGAAGGTCACGGTGACTCAACCTCACAAAGTAAATTAGATTCAATCAGTGAGGATGATTATGAAGTTGAGACCATAACATATTTAGAGATTTTAAATCAAAATCCAGATATAACATTTGTAAAAATTGATATAGAAGGTGGAGAAGAGTTCATACTAGAAGATGTTTTTTTAAACTCCGAAGGCAAGACCGTTTGGATTTCATTTCACTATAACTGGTGGCAAAATCAAGATACTGATAGATTTTCTGTCTTATTAGTATTCCCAAAAAGCATTATGTTCAAAGGACAACAAATCGAGAAGAGAGATTTTTTTGAATTAGTAAAACAAAATCCGTTTGGAAGTTTCCTAATCGAGTTCTAATAATTTACTAAAATACTTTTAAACTTTGTCTTTTAAAATTATACAAGTAAGAAATATAATTTTCTAATGTCAAAAGCCTTACTTCTACTTGATGATGGTAGTGTGTTCGAGGGTAAATCTTTAGGAAAAATTGGTACGACACTTGGTGAAATCTGTTTCAATACTGGAATGACGGGTTATCAAGAAATATTCACAGATCCATCTTATTTCGGGCAAATTGTAGTTATGACTTCGGTTCATATCGGTAATTACGGTGCGATGGACTTTGAAACAGAGTCAGAGTCGATTAAGATATCTGGACTTGTTTGTAGAAATTTTTCAAAAGAACACTCAAGAAAGAATTCACACTCACTAAGTCATTACCTTTCAAATACTGTTGGTATACAAAATATCGATACCCGATGTTTAGTAAATCATATTAGATCAAGAGGTTCAATGAATTGTATAATATCTTCGGAAATATTTGATCTCTCTGATCTTAGAAAGAGATTAGACCAACATCCAAAAATGACTGGTCAAAATTTATCAAAGTTGGTTAGTACCGATTCAGTAAAGAGTATTTCAACCGGTAAATATAAGATTGGTATACTTGACTTTGGTATTAAGAAAAGTATTCTAGACTCATTAGAGAAGTTCGACACAGAGTGTATCTTATTTCCACAAGATACAGATTTTGAAACCATCAAATCATATGATTTAGATGGTTTCTTTTTATCTAATGGCCCGGGTGACCCTGGTTCTATGATCAGTCAAATTGATACTGTTAAAAAAATTATTTCAACCGAAAAACCAGTATTTGGAATATGTCTTGGTCATCAACTTATCGCACATGCAAATGGAATTTCGACCTATAAAATGCTAAATGGTCACAGAGGTTCTAATCATCCTGTAAAGAATATCGAAACCGGAAAATGTGAAATAACATCACAAAATCATGGGTTCTGTATATCAAAAGAAGAATTAGCAAAAAACAAAAACATAGAAGTCACGCACATACATCTTAATGACGAGACTATAGCTGGAATTAAACTAAAAGATAAACCAGTTATGTCTGTTCAATATCATCCTGAAGCAGGTCCCGGTCCAAATGACTCAAAATACTTGTTTGAAAAATTTATCAACTTAATTAAACATGCCAAGAAATAAACAAATAAAATCAGTACTTATAATAGGATCCGGTCCAATAATAATCGGACAGGCTTGTGAATTCGATTACTCAGGAACTCAAGCTTCGAAATCACTCAGGGAAGAGGGAGTCAAAGTTATACTAATTAATGATAACCCAGCAACTATTATGACAGACCCTTCAACTGCTGACCGTGTCTATATGTTGCCATTAACTCCAGATAGTATAGTTAAAATACTCGAAGAAAACGACATAGACTCGGTTCTTCCAACTATGGGTGGTCAAACCGCCTTAAATCTTTGTAAAGATTGTGATGAAATTGGTATATGGGGAAAGTATGGAGTTAATATAATTGGTGTTGACTTATCAACGATAGAAATAACCGAAAATAGAGATGAATTCAGAGGACTAATGAAAAGATTAAACATATCGGTTTCCGAATCTATTGCGGTGTCTAATTTAGAAGATGCCATTGATGCATCGATCGATTTAGGATTTCCACTCGTAGTTAGACCATCATTTACACTTGGTGGGTTTGGTGGTGGATTTGCCAACGACTTTAGTGAATTTGAAACAGTTGTAAAAAGAGGATTAGATGCCTCACCAACCAATCAAGTTCTTGTAGAGAAGGCAGTACTTGGTTGGAAAGAATATGAATTAGAACTTTTAAGGGATTCAAATGATAATGTAACAATTGTTTGCGCTATTGAAAATTTCGATCCAATGGGTGTTCATACCGGAGACTCAATAACAGTAGCACCTGCTATGACTTTATCTGATAAAACTTTTCAGAAAATGAGAGATCTTGCTATTCTGATGATGAGAAATCTTGGAAAATTTGCAGGTGGTTGTAATGTTCAGTTTGCGGTTAATCCTGATTCAGAGGAAATAATCGCAGTGGAAATAAATCCAAGAGTGTCAAGATCATCAGCACTTGCCTCTAAGGCAACTGGATATCCAATTGCAAAAATTTCGGCTAAACTGGCTCTCGGATATACTCTTGATGAGATTAAGAATCCAATAGTTCAAACGTCTGCTATGTTTGAACCAACTTTAGACTATGTTGTTGTTAAATTTCCTAAATGGAACTTTGAAAAGTTTCCTAAATCAGACGATACACTTGGTCTACAGATGAGAAGTGTGGGTGAATCTATGGCAGTTGGTAGGTGTTTTAATGAAGCTCTTCAAAAATCTATTCAAGGTCTTGAAGAAGGAAAGATTGGTCTTAGTTCTGATTTGACATTCTCTGAGTTGTCAGATTTAAAAAAACCATCACCGAATAGAATATTCAAATTAAAAAGAGCAGTTGAAGTTGGGTATAGTTCAGAAGAAATTCAAAAAATCACCGGTATTGATATCTGGTTTATTGAACAAATAAAAGATATCGTAGACATAGAGTTTAAATTAAAAGATAAATTAACTAAAAAGAGACTACTAGAGGCAAAACAAAATGGATTTAGTGATGAGCAAATTTCGAAAATTACTGGATTGAGTGAATTAGATATTGTTCACAAAAGAACAAAATGGGGAATCAATAGAGTATTTAAAAGTATCGATACTTGCTCAGCTGAATTTGAGGCAAAAACACCTTACTTTTATTCTACTTTCGAAAATACTAGTTATTGTCTTACAGGTCAGAATGAGTCAAAGGTGTCAAACAAGAAGAAAGTTATAATTTTAGGGTCTGGTCCAAATAGAATCGGTCAAGGAATTGAGTTTGATTATGCTTGTGTTCATGGTGTAATTGGTGCCAAAGATTGTGACTGGGAGACTATTATGATTAATAATAATCCTGAAACGGTATCGACAGATTTTAATTTAGCAGATAAGTTATACTTCGAACCAGTGTGTCTAGAAAATGTACTTGATATAATTAGGTATGAAAATCCTGAAGGAGTGATTTTACAACTCGGAGGGCAGACTGCTCTAAAACTCGCTGGAGATCTTCACAACTTAGGTATAAAGATTCTAGGAACTGATTTTAATGGAATCGACATAGCAGAAGATAGAGATAGATTTTACACAATACTTGATAAAAATGATATACCTTATCCTGAATATCAAGTAATAAAATCAATTGAACAAATATCAAATGTTAATTTTGAGTTCCCTCTTCTTATTAGACCTTCTTATGTTATAGGTGGTCAAAGAATGAAAATAGTTGAGAATAAGGGAGACTTACTTAACTACTGTGGTGAGTTACTTTCTATCTATCAGGATAATACCATTATAATTGATAAGTTTATATCTGATGCGGTTGAAGTCGAGGCAGATTTAATTTCGGATGGTAAGTCTCACTATATAATTGGAATTATGGAACATATAGATAAAGCTGGTATACACTCGGGTGATAGTTCAGCATATTTACCTACTAAAAATATTTCTACTAAGTGTCTAGAGTTAGTGGAAAAATACTCAAATATAATTTGTGAAGAGTTGAATATCAAAGGATTGATAAATATACAATTTATAATAAAAGATGAAAATGTATTGGTAATAGAGGCTAATCCAAGATCTTCTAGAACAGTGCCTTTTATTTCCAAAGCCTATAATGTTCCTTATATCAAGATCGCAACTGGTGTAATATTAGGACATATCGACTTAGAAAACTTTAAATTTCCAAAAAGAGAACTAAAAGGTTTTGCGATAAAAAGACCTATTTTCTCAACACATAAATTTAATGTTGAGATTGAATTAGGTCCTGAAATGAAATCAACTGGTGAGTGTATAAGATTTGAAGATTGAAGTTAGTTACATTAAAAGGTATTCCAACTTCATTAAATCTTTCAACCCATCTGGTAAAATCGAGTGAGCTGCAGTAATAGCTGATGCCATATCATTGTAGATGATCTCATTACTTGGCCCCCAACCGCCAGTTATAGTCTCTGAAGAAGTTATATACTCATAGCTATATCTAATCTGAGATAGACTTTCATCAAAAGATTCATAAATATGAATTTTAACATCTGGGTGATCGACTTGTTTGATAAGTTTCATTTTCTAATATATGTTTTATTATATATTAAAAAATGAAACCAGCGATTAATTGTGTGCCTCTAAGATTAGTGTCATATCCAATACCAAGTAGAAGACTTCCAGTTTGATAGAATGTTCCAAAACAAAGATTGAAATCAGTTTCTTTTCTTTGAGTAATGTCTCCTTTGACCCAATAGTATCCGAGTACATTTAAACCGGAACTAACATCTTCGGCCTCTATGAACTTCTCAGTTGTGGTGTTATAAAATACCAAACCACCACCAATGAATGGTCTCAGTTTGAACTGCTTGAATGTAAATCCAAGATCTACCGAGAAAACATCTCTAGTTACAAATTGTGTAGTCCTGCCAGTCGCTTGATTTCCCCAAGTTCCTATTCTATAAACACCTGAGTTATCATAAGCGTCTACATAATTACCTGTAAATTGAAATCCATATTTATAATTATTAAAAAATCCGATATCATTATCATTTTTATAGTATGTGAATCCAAGACCATAAGGAGCTTGTTTTATACTACCAACATAGTAAACTCCTACATGTTGTGAAAATACTTCTAGAAATAGAATAAAAAATGTGAATGTGATTAGAAACTTTTTCATTTATTTTCTACTGGTAATTAATATATAAGTTTAAGTAAAAACTAAAATTATATATAAGATATGATAAAGAATTGGAAATTATTTTTAGAAAACTCATCTGATGACAATGAGATGATTAATTATGGTAATAACTTAAAAAATAGCCTAAAAGAACTATACAGACCACTTTTTATAAATGAAATTATGTTAAGGGAGTTTGAATTATTCGACGTTTTAAAATCGACTGTTGAAGAAATATATAACTCACTACTTGGAGGTTTTGAGGATTCAATGACTGATAGATTCGCTGAAAATCCAGAATTAGGTGAAACTATTAAGACATATTTTAGAAAATCACTCGATAGAGCTAAAATAGTGATGAACGAAAAGTCAATTGAAGAGGGTGTTGACTTTATGGTTGATGAGTTCGTTAAATTAATGATTGATTTAAAGCATTCTTTAGAAAGTGAGGGTGAAGAGTGGAAGCAAGAAAAGGATAAGGATTATTCAGAAATGTCTCAAAGAGAAATTCAAAAGTTAATCGATGATGCTCTAGATATGAGGGATTTTAAACAAGTTGAATTTCTATCACAATACTTAAAAGAATCAGTATCGGAAAAACTAAAAATTCAACTTGATCGAATATCGAAAGAGGCTTCTGAATTATTCGCAGAGTATATAATGAAATATTTTTCAAAATTTCAATTATAAATTAATAAGAGCACTTATTAAATTTTGAATATTCGGAGTCCCAAGTCCAGTTACCATATCATGTCCAGTAATTGAAGGATATTGTCCATTGTTACCTGACTTTATGTCTCTAAAATTTTGTGTATTCATTAACGAGTAAAGATGTGGTAATAAAAATCCAATAGGTTTTTTCCCTTGACTAGATCTAGCTGAATTTATTATAGCACAGAATCCTGCCCAGATCGGAGCTCCAACTGATGTTCCACCAAACTGATAGACTAATCCGTTTAGGACAACACAAACACCTGTTGATTGATCACCAACAGCTGCAACATCCGGAACTATTCTAAAAAGACCTGAAAGAGCGTTTTGATATGATTGTTTTTGATAAACATAACTTTGACCACCACCACTCTTTGACCAAGCTGACTCAGATATGAGTGTTCCGTTTCCGTTTATATTTAAGTTGGTACCACCAACTGAAATAACGTTTGGATTTGAAGCTGGAAATTCCACTTGTAAAACACCACTAGGGTGTGAACCAGAATCTCCTGATGAAACAAAGATATTAACACCAAGTGCTCTAAGTCTGAGATACTTATCATTTTTTGATAAAAGCTCACCAGGTGTCAACATTCTTTCACCGATACCTAAGCTTATTGATATCTGTCTTAAACTTGGATTCCTTAGTACATCTTGAAAAATCCTATCTAATCCTCTTTCAACAGCACTAAATGTTAAAATGCCTGTTGCATAGATGTTTATTCTCGCTCCTGTTGCTATACCAGAAGTCCACTGAGCATCAAGTGTTTCTTCTCCATTAGGAGGTTCAATTCTGTAATTATTAACATTAATATTTGTGATTCTGCTTGTAAAAATTGGCTGACCGTTCAGCTTCCAAAATCTAATCATATCTGCTGAATTTGGGAATCTGTCAATTAAAATTCCTATGGTCTGTCCCCTACCATCATGTTGTACATTAAGCGAGTTGTAAGCTGACTTAATAGCATCAACTAAATATGGTCTACTGTAGTTGACAAGTTTTTGAAATTTATTCTCTCTAAATCTTTTCAAAAAAGAAATTCTGTTTTCTCTGTTAAAATTCTTTTTGTATTCTATTAATGGTTGAAGTCCATTTATTGAGTCAATATTTAGTGATATTGAATTTGGCAAGCTTGGTACTGAAGAAACTACAAACGATTGTGAAGATTCCTGTCTAACTTTTGATATCTTACATCTAAGTGATCTTGATATTATATCGAGTGTGCCACTTGCAAAAACTGTACAATTATCGAATGATTTTCTTATATTAGTGAATCCACTTTCGAATAAAAACTTAATTAAACCATCAACTTCACTAGAACTTACTGAGAATTTATGGAAGAGTTCTTCTGGAGTTAGAACTACTCCTGAATTAACCAGTGACTCTAGCTCTGTTTGTCTATCAACAGATAATTTAAAGTGGAAGGATATTTCTAATACCTGTGAGAGTTCATCACTACTTAATTCATTTTCAATCTTTAAATCTTGATTCAGTTCATTTATACTATTAAAAAATTTCATAAAGGTATATATTAAAATAATAGTCTAATACTTGTAAACAAAGGAAAGTAGCCTATTAATATATAAGTTATGCCATCAGTTATAAACATAGTAACAAATGAAGAGTGTGAAATTTTCATACAAGGTAAAAGTCATGGAAAAACACCTAAGAAGGTTGTAGTGAATCCAGGATTTGTTATTGTAAATCTTGTTCATCCACAGTATGGCAGAATTTCAAAGCAAGTTGAGATTATCAACGGTGATACTCAGAATTTATATCACAATTTTCCCTAAGCAATATTTTGACTGTGATAGTCTGTAAAATCCTCATTCAAATTAGTGGTGGCGTTTAGTTGTAAGAACATCCAGATAGTAGCAGTGAAAATAATTAAAGATAGAGTATAACAAATTATTTGTTTCATTCCGTTTTTATTAAAAAAATTGGTTTTAGTTTTAAATTATATTTTTAAAGAGAATATATAAACTTCGATGAAAAGTTTTTTTATTTTATTACTCACTATCTTAGTAAATGTTTCTTGTGCGCAAACATATGATTTTGTTATATCACAACCACATTATACCGCTTATTTTGAGAATGACTATATGAATCCAACAGTGGTAGTTTATAGCTTATACAAAGGTGGTGGTAGTTGCAATAGAAGTAAGTTCAGGTTTAAAAATGATCGACCTAATATAAAAACAGCTACCGAAAAAAACTATACAAACTCAGGATATGATAAAGGTCACTTGGCGAACGCTGAGGACTTCGCCTTTGATTGTGAGCTTGACGAGCTAACATTTAGATTCTATAATTGTGTACCACAACATCCGAAATTAAACAGGGGACCTTGGAAAAAAATTGAAAAAGACCTTAGAAAGATGTCACAAAAAACTGATATAACAATAATGTGTATTAACATATTTGATGGCACAAATTTTCTACCGGGAACTAAAGTTGGAATTCCTAAAGAGTGTATAAAACTAGTTTGGAATACAAAAACTGAAGAACCAATTAAAGGTTATGTTTTTACTAATACTTCAACACCACAGGTTTTTGAAATGAGTCACGTTGAAATTATTCAAAATTGGAACTTAGATGTTTCTCTATTTTTCAACTAACTCTACCTCTTGCAGTTGATGTTGAATTAAATCATTGTAATATTCACAACTCTTCATAAGTTGTCTATGTTTTCCTGAACAGATAATCTGACCATCTTTCATCACAAATATTCTATCACAGTTTTTAACAGTGGATAATCTGTGTGCTATTATAATTGAAGTTTTACCCTGACAAGAGATATCTATTGATTTTTGAACAATAGACTCACTAACAGAATCTAAAGCCGATGTAGCTTCATCGAAGATTAAAATATCTGGATTTTTTGAAAGTGCTCTTGCTATTCCAATTCTTTGCCTCTCACCACCTGAGATTTTACAACCTCTTTCACCAATAATTGTGTCCCATCCGTGTTCTAGTTTGTGGTAAAATTTATCTATACCGCTCAACTTAGCAATTGAATTTAATTCATCATCTGATAATAATCTATTTGATCCAATCGAAATATTCTCCCTAACTGTTCTATCAAAAAGAACTACTTCTTGGTCAACTGATCCTATTGATTTCAAGTAGGGATTTATGTCTAAACTTCTCAAGTCTTCACCGTTGATGATTATTTCTCCAGATTGTGGATCAAAAGCTCGTCTAATTAAATTTGCTATTGTGGATTTTCCTGAACCTGATTCCCCAACAAAGGCCACTTTTTCTCCACTATTAATTTTAAAACTAATTGACTTTAGTACATTACTAACTTTATCACTTTCTTCATCGTGTGTATTAGATCTTTTTGGGTAAGAGAAAACAACATTTTTAAATTCTATTTGTGAGTAATTGTTTAGAGTGATTGGATTATCTATATTCTTAATATCTGGTTCAATTCCAAGTAACTCAAAATACTTCTCAATATTTACTTTATCAGTAATAAATGTTTTTTGAATTTCAGCGAGCCACCATAGACTGTTTATAAAATGACCAGACCAAGTAAAAATTAAAAATAATCCACCGAGTGTAACAGAGCCTTTAAAAAGAAAATATACACCAAGTAACATACTCACATATCTGAAAATATTTGGAACAAGTCTTATCCACATTAACTTTGGTATACCAAACATCCAGGTTTTTACATGTGATTTGTAAAGGTTATCTTGACTGTCTGATAGTTCAGTAAGTGTCTTTTTTTCAGCCACTTCGTTTTTGATTAAAAATACATATCGATAAATCTCTGAAATGAATCTAGAATTCTGATTTCTTATTTCATTTATCTCCTTTACTTTTGGTTGTATTTGTACATTATATTTTAGCATTTGGGTAAAATATATCGAAGTTGCTATTGTATAAATTATACCAATCCAAAAATTAACATAAAAGAAAATAACCATAGATGCTATAAAAAGTGAGATATGTGGTATCAAATTATAGATCAACTGATTCATAGAATTTTGAATTGATGCGAATCCAGAGGTTACAATATTTTGTTTCACACCAGAGTGCTCATTAATATGTTGACCATTTGAGAATGTGAAGAACTTTGTAATTGATTGATGATTCAGATGATTACTAACATGAATATCTAATTTTTTAATCTCAATAATTTCTCGAACTCTTTGTAAGATAATTCTAAGAGTCACCATTATAAGTGATAAGAGACAAAACACAAGTGCGGATTGTAGTGAGGTTTGATCTTGAATAGAATCAAATACCTTGCTCATAAAGTAGGAATTAAGTGCATCGATTCCTGTCATTACCATTATTAGTCCAAAAATCGTAAATAGTGTTTTTCTAAATGGTTTAGAGAAGTTAAAGACTGTGGAAATAAATTGCTTGTTTGTAAGTTTCATCTTTATTGATAGATGATTTCAAACAAATTGTTCTGAATTTTGAAATTAAATATATAGTTTATGAAACACCTAAAAAGATTTCTCGAGTCAAACTCACCACTTGATGAAATAAGGGACAACTTTCAATTCATAAATGATGAGTTTGGTGAACCAAATGTCAGTGAATCAAAGTTTGGCAATTCGAGAAAATATTTACTAAGATGGAATTTGAAATTTGACATGTCTAAAATGAACAAATTAGACTTAACTTTTAATAAAATTAAATTGATAAGTGAGTTGTTGGATGATATAAAATCCGCAAGTTCGATACTAGATGATTACGACTTCGATTTAAGTATTACCGATGAATTAAGAATTGAGATATTACCTAAAGAAACTGGAATCAACTCATTCGAGTTTATTAAAAACTATGAGTGGAGAACTCTAAAATTAAATAAAAATGAGATACAAAGATTTTTTAGATCAAAGGGTGTGAATGTAATTGACTGGGAAGAAACATTCAATGAATACAGTGAATCAGGAGACGTTGAATTCACATTAGACCAAGAAAGAAATGATGTACTTGTCGAATTTAAATCACTATTTGATAGAGAACTTGAAAATCGTTCTAAAGAAATAGACCGAGAATATTATTGTTCAATCGGTAGTGATAATGTCGTAATAGGAACCGACGAAGAAAAAGCAGTTGTTGCTTTAGTATAAAAAAATCTCCATTCGATGGATCTTATTTTTGAACAAACTGAATTTGTGTTGATACGTCAATTCTATCAGGTAGAACTTTTAAAACACAAGTACTTGGTTTAGCTAGCATTTTTCTCACTGATCCATCTGGCATTGTAAATGCAAGTTCATTTGAAATTGACATAGGACCTTCAAATTGAAATGGTGAAGTGAGATAATCAGCAATTTGTACTCTTTTAAGTACAATTTTTTTACCGAACATTTCTATAAAAACTTCAAAAACAGCATCAACGACTTTCACAGAAATTAAATTAGTATATTGATCATATGAAATTGATACTTTACCAATTACTTGATCTTGGTAGGTTCCTAGTCCGGTAACGACTGTGGCGTCTGTGATAAACTGAGCTGAGTCTGTGAGTAGGTCAATTCTCATATTGTTCAGTGTCCAAGTATAATTACTTTTAATGAACATCAATTCATACTCACCTGTTCCTGAAATCACACCAAGTGTTGTAAATACTTTGTTTAAGGTATTCTCATATAATGTAACTTGTAAATCACTTTGAGAGTAGACTCGAATAGATAAGAGAATGAAAGTTAGTAAGATGAAATTTTTCATATAGCTAATATATGAAAAAAATTACTAATTATAAAAAAAAGTAACATCCCAGTGACCGACCTCCCAGTGATAAGAATTAAATCCAAATCTATCACAAACTTGTTCGAAACAATCGTCCACTTTTTGTGGAAACTCTCCTCCAAATGTTAGTGCTTCGAACTCAACTCTCATTTCACTTTCTAGATCTCCATGTTCATTTTCGACCAATTCAAAATCCTGTGCCTCTAGTGAATATCTTTTAAAAATTGTATTTAAATCTTTTATAGTTGGAACTTTAAAATTACCAGGTATTCTTTGGTCTGGTTTTGAAAAATAATAAGATAACGATTCGAAAATCACCTTTGATTCGCTACCAAGAAGATAATTTGTGCCGCTTTCTCGGGCTTCGGTCTCGACTCTAAAGTCATACATGTTCCAATCTTCGTCTTTTAATTTTCCGATAACAGATTGCATATTAGAAGTTACTGATAAGAAATCTGAGTAGTCTTTTATATCTTTAAAAACAATTATAAATTGACTTTTTAATAAATTACCTGTATTAACAACTGGTTTAAATCCTAAGTAATTTGAATTTTTATTAACATAGTCTTGATAAGTCATATCATCAATCGGTGATTTGAATACTATTTTTCTTTCATCGTCTAAAAAATCACGCATAGTATCAATAATTAAATCTACACACTCTTCATGTGAATGTGATTCTTTTATTAAACTAAATTTTTTCAAATATTTCATTTTTTAAATTGTATTCTTACTGATTGATTTTCAAACAAATAATCAATTGTATCAAAGTCATCTAATGTATATCTATCTAGTTCATCTTCGTCAGGATCTGAACTGTATTCGGTTGCTATAAAAAGTCTGTATTGAAATCCGAGGTCTTCCATATAACTTATACATTGCCTAAGCGTATCAATAAAAGACTTACTAATTTTTACACTTCTATATTCAGCCTCATCAAGATCAGCGTCTACGTGATGATTTATAGGTCTCGCATCTCTGTCACCAAAGGATATATAAACCTCGTAATAATCATTTTGGTCTTTTCCATAATAATTTTCACGGTCAATCCAATAGTACCAATAATCATTAGGATTAGAATCTTTAATATCAACTAATATATCCTCTAATTCAGACTCAATGACATTATTAGACTCGAATATTTTAAATTTTTTTAAGTGATTCATATTAGAACTGTAGTAGATTATATATTAAAATGTGAAATTACTAACGTGAACAAACTATTCTAAGTAAAATATAATACTTATGAAAGTAACAGAACACATAAAAAATTCAAAACGCACTCTTTTTAGTATTGAGATTTTACCTCCGCTAAAAGGACAAAACATATCTTCAATATTTTCCACTATGGATAAACTAATGGAATTTAGACCATCTTTTGTGGATGTAACATATCATAGAGAAGAATATATTTTAAAAAGTGATGGTCGTGGTGGACTTATACCTCAAGTTACTAAAAAAAGACCAGGCACAGTTGGCATCTGCTCTGCGATCACAAATAGATATAAAGTTGATACGGTGCCACACATCATCTGTGGTGGTTTTGATCCACAAGAAACTGAGGACGCACTAATTGATTTAAATTATGTAGGAATAGATAATGTTCTTCTATTACGAGGAGATGATATGAAACTATCTAATAATGAGTTCAAAAAAGATACAAGATACGCATCAGATTTGGTGAAACAAGTTGTAAGAATGAACCAAGGAAACTATATTGACACTGACTTATCAAATCAGTCAAAAACGGATTTCTGTATTGGTGTTGCTGGATATCCAGAAAAACATTTTGAATCACCGAATATCGATCAGGATTTGAAAAAATTGAAATACAAAGTAGACTGTGGTTCAGACTATATTGTAACTCAGATGTTTTTTGATAATTCCAAATTTTACGATTTTGTTACAAAATGTCGGGAAATAGGAATTACTGTACCGATAATACCTGGGTTAAAGCCTATAACCTCAAAATCACAATTACGTTCAATACCTAAAAACTTCTTTCTAGACATTCCACAAGAATTAGTCGAACTTATTGAAAATTCAAAAAATGATATTGAGGTTAAAGAGATTGGAATAGATTGGTGTATTAGACAATCAAAAGATCTATTAAAGCATAATGTCCCGGTTCTACACTACTATACCATGGGTAAGTGGCAAAATACTGCTGAAATTGCAAAATCTGTTTTTTAATCGAGTAAATCATCGATTCTTCGATCTCTGTAAACTTCTGGGAAATAATCTACTGGGTCATATCCCCAAACTTCACACGCTTTAATACCATCATATTCAATATCACTTAAAACTTGACCGTTTTGTAACTCAATCTGACCACAGTTCGATCCAAAGTCTTCATCAGCGTATTTTACTTTGATTTTCAAATTTGGGAATTTTAAAGATAGTTCCTCAAAAATTTCATATGGCATAGACCAGGCAGTTTCGAAAGAGACTATATTATCTTCAATTGTTGGTCCAGAAGTATTCCATTTTGTACCCCAATTAGAAACTCTCCAGGTATACCAATCTTTGTGACCGTAATTTTCTAAATTTGAGATGGCGGTTTTAACTTCATTCCAATCAACTCGAGAAGATAGATGTTCAATTACAACATCTGCGTCCCATGTATTTAACTCTAGGAAATGTTTTTTTGAATAGTCTAGAATACTTTTATCACCAGACTCTTTATATTTTATAATTTCTATTCCAGTATCAATTAGTCCGCCACTCGTTATATTCAGGCTTTTTGGCATCTCAATAATCTTATCAAAGTCAAAAAGATTAATTTCACCATCTTTATCGGTAGATTTAACTAACTCAAAAAGTGACTCGATTTCTTTTGAATCACCCTCAAATGATACAATATTTTTTACCCAGTTTGGCATAGTCTAATTTTAATTTACGTGATAGTTAATTCCTTTTGACCAGTAGTCACCGTCATAATCTTTAAAATTTTCCAAGTTTACTTCATTGTAATATAGACCAGTTATTATTTCAACTTTCTCACCCATTTCAGTTACAATGAAACTTAGATTTTCCGGATTAAATTCTTCATCGATTTCGAAGTGGTAGCTGTAAAAATGTCCTTTAACATAATCTTCAGCTATAAGTGATTTATCATCAACCCACTTGTATTCGTAGTCATAGTTGTAGTCATATTCATCTGGTGATTCCCAAATAAGGTCACCATTTTCATTTAAAACTCTGACCCAAAGACATAGTGGTTCAGTGTAGGGCCCTAAAAGGATATCATCACTCTCACTGAAGACATCTGGTTTGTTTAGAAGTTCAGCTATTTTGTCTGAATCCATTTGATCTTGCTCAACACCAGAATCAATAAGTGTTTCTTTTTGCTCGTCATCTATTAGGTGAATATAACATTCACCACCTCGTCCATGAATTTCGATTGTATATTTCATAATTATTAATTACTCGTGTAGTAAAGTGTGTCACATATTGTGGTCACATTTTGATTTTGAATTACAGTATCACAATACAAAAAGATTGTGTCACAAGTAATCTCTAGACTTGTATGTTGTTCTTCTGTGTTAATATTTTCCCAATATCTAACAACGGTGTCACAAGACACAAAAATTTGATTTGGTTCTAAGTCGTAATACTCAATTTGACCATTAAGATTTGTATCAAAGAGAAGTGAGTCTTCATATTCTGATTGATATTCGTCAAACTCTTCATCTCCGCCACCTTTTACGATTAGGAATAGAGATATTAAAATAATCCAAAAGAGTGTTACACCAAGTGCTACAAGTAAATTTTTCTTTGTCATTTAATTAATTTTTTGTAAAAGTCAAAATATCGATACCACCATTACCACCTGAAACATCACGTAGTTGTATAGTTTTATTTTCATAATTTTGAATATCCCAATCATCCGTTAACTCTGAAAGGGGATTCCCATAAAGAACAATATTGAAATCGAGATCGTCAATTGAATCATCATCTGAACTTGAGTCAGAAATTGACCAAGTTCCGTTTGATGTTACTCCATCTTTTTCACACCTTAGAATACCATCTTCACCGAAATAAAAGATCCAACCTTGAAAGTCACTAGTCTCATTTTCACCAGAATCCTCATAAAATGAAATGCTCCAACTTCCAGAGGTGACTGTATTTTCGACAGTTGTCTGTGTCATATTGGTTTCTCTTTTACAAGAGAATAAAAAGACTGAAAGAAATGTTGAAATTATAATTTGTTTCATATTTATATAAATATACGGATAATTTATTTTAAATCAATTTTTTATTTAAAAAATTTAGAAAAGTGTATTTTACCATCATTTTCTATAGAGATTATGTATATGCCAGTCTGTAGAAAGTCAGTATCAATAATAATATCATTATTGAACATTTTTGAGTAAACTATTTGACCGTTAGTTGACGTAATTTTTACGGATGTGTTTGAATTATTGTTTATGTGAAGTTGACCATTTACATTTTTAATTATAAATACATTTGAATTGGTATTATTTACACCGACTTCACCTAAAATCAAAACACGATCTATGACATGAATTACACCATTACTACAGACTATATCCGACATTATTATATTAGCAGTTTCTGTATTATTAGTTACCAAATAGTTATTATCGACTGAATTGATTATCAAGTCATGATTTTCGAATAAAGTTGACATACTTTGATTTAATATAAAACCATTAGAAGTTATGCTATCTTGAACTATATGACCAGATAATGTATTTAGAAGTAGAGAAGGAATACCACCTGTTAAATTTGCAGACTCGACTGTAGAGACTATTTCAAATGCCTCATCAGTAGGTGCGAAGATAGTTAAAGGACCGGGTCCAGAAAGTATATCAGCTAAATTAGCTACTCCGATTTGGTTAAGAACACCGATCTTATCAATCAATAAAGAGTGTTGTGGTGACTCTGAGAGTGTTTCGAAAATATTTTGAGATATACCTGAAATACTCAGAAAGATAAATGTTAAAATAGTAAATGATTTTTTCATTATGATATTTATTTGCTACACTAATATATAAAAAAAACCTCCAGTTACGGAGGTTTTTTATTAAAAATTTAGTAATTATTTTACTTAACGAATTTACACATCTGATTGAAGTTATCACCAGATAGTTTCATAACATAAATACCATTAGATAGATTATCTGTATTGATGTTTACATTACCGTTGAAATTCTGATTGAAAACTACTTGACCATTTAGTGAAACGATTTCTACATTCACGTTAGTGGTTGTAGGAATGTTAATAAAACTATTCACTGGATTAGGGAAAGTGAAATAAGTGTTTTCAATTTGAGATACTGAAGTAGGAGTTGGTAAAAGAACCGCGTCGATTACGTGTACTACTCCGTTATCAGCTGTGACATCTGCCATAACAACTTGTGCAGTATTGATGAACACACCACTAGCATTGATAGTGACTGTTACAGGTTGTCCTTGTAGTGTTGATACAGTTTGTCCGTCAGTCAAGTCAGTTGAAAGAGCTTCAGCTCCAACTACGTGATAAAGAAGTATCTGTGTTAGAGCACCTGTTGGATCATCAAGAAGTGTCTCGACAGTACCAGTTGGGAGAAGAGCAAAGGCGGCATCAGTTGGTGCGAACACTGTAAATGGACCGTCTCCTGAGAGTGTTTCTACAAGTCCAGCTGCTACTACAGCTGCCTCAAGTGTATTGTGTTCAGCACTGTTTACGATAATATCTACTACTGTAGTTGAAACTGGTTGTTGTGGTACAAGAACCGCATCGATTACGTGGATTACACCATTATCGGTCATGATGTCAGCAACTGTAACTTGAGCGTTATTGATGAATACACCCTCTGTGTTAATGGTAACTGTTACAGTTTGCCCTTGTAGTGTTGTCACAGTTTGTCCGTCAGTCAAGTCAGTTGAAAGAGCTTCAGTGCCAACTACGTGATAAAGAAGTATCTGTGTTAGAGCACCTGTTGGGTCAGCTAACAAAGTTTCGATTGTACCAGCTGGAAGTGCCGCAAATGCGTTGTCAGTTGGAGCAAATACAGTGAATGGACCAGTACCACTAAGTGTTTCTACCAAACCTGCCGCAACAACTGCCGCTTCAAGTGTAGTGTGAACATCACTGTTAACAATTACATCTACAACAGTAGTTGGTTGTGGTGCCGGTGGTAACAACACTGCATCAATTACGTGTACTACACCGTTATCTGCGATGATGTCAGCTACCACGACAGTTGAAAGGTTAATCATTACACCATTCATATTTATTGAAACTGTAATGTCATCACCTTGTAATGTGGTGATATTCTGACCGTCAGTCAAGTCAGTTGAAAGAGCTTGAGCCCCTACTACGTGATACAAAAGAATCTGTGCCAAGTCACCTGTTGGGTCAACCAACAATGCGTCAACCACACCAGCCGGAAGTGCCGCAAAAGCTGCGTCTGTTGGTGCGAAAACTGTGAATGGACCAGGACCGGATAAATCATCGGCAAGTTCTGCTGCTACTACTGCAGCTTCCAATGTGTTGTGGTCGGGGCTGTTAACAATAATGTCAACTACCGAAATTTGAGAAAGACAAGTCAGACTCAAAATACTTAGAAAGAATGAAAATAAAATTTGTTTCATATTGATTTGTTTTTTAATTAATTTTTAAGTTGTAGTGAATTTTTACCATTTTGTTTAATAATTTTAAAAAAACAATAAACAAAAAAAAGTGAGTCAATATTGACTCACTTTGAAGGTACCGAGGGTGGGACTCGAACCCACACACCTCACGGCATAAGTTCCTAAGACTTACGTGGCTACCATTACACCACCTCGGTATGTTTCCCCACCTTGAGATTACTGGTGAGTAGTCATATCGGTTTTCTATTTCTTAAAAACCTGCTGGGCATCCCCGCTAAAAACATCCAAGCTACTGAGAGGCTCTGCTACCTGCCTTTATTCCCAAGAAGTCCCACTCTGGCCGTAGACTTTCTGCCAACCTATTGTTAAATGAGTCTTAGGTCAAAGACTGTTGAGTATCTCTTACTCAGTGAATTATTATTTGATAAAAAGTTAATTTTGTTTTAATAAATTAAAAAGAAAGTTCTTGAGTTTTACAAAACTTATCATATTCTTTTTGAGTGAGTCTTTTAAACTCATATCCCATTTCGAACATATGGTCTAGAAATTCAATAGTTAAATTTTCAATTGAAAGAACACCAAAATTCTTACCGTTTTTAATTAGAGCTGCGTAATCCATGATTTATAGTTTTTTTTTTAAGATTACAAATATACGGATAAAATTAATTTAATTGTATTAATTTAAAGTTATTTAATTATTAACTCTACCTGTTTTATACTTTTCAAAAAACAATTTAGGAATTTCTAAGTGAGGCATGTAAAGTCTTTTACATCGTTCAGTTCCTAATTTCTCCGAAACTTTTTGAAGTCTAGATTGATTTTCCTTATCCCATATTCCAAGATTGTATAACATAAAGACTTTAGACTTATCAAAATCTAAATTGTAGTTTGATGGAATAAGTGGATCAATCAAACCAACGAATTCAACTTTACCAATTTGGTTCCAAGCATTGACACCACCTCTAGAAAACCCATAAACAGATACTAATTTGTAGTCTCTACAAAATTTTGAAATGACTGATTTACAGAGTTCTATATCAACTTGATAGTCAGCGTATAAAACATTCTCATTTTCGAAAGCATATCCTGTTTGTTTTTGTATAAACTTATAACCATAACTTGAGCTTGGTTTTCCACCCCAGATTATTGTCCAGTTTTTACTACTAGGCATATCTTGGCATATTTCATAATCTTGACCAAGTATCAATAAAGATGTGAAAATTAAAAAAATAGTTAATAAATTTTTCATATCTTTTATAGTTTTTTAAATTCTGGTTTCAAGTAGGACCATATTATTTTGTCATACTTTTTCTTATCCCACATTGCAAAGCATATAGCTTTTATTTTTTGTGGTATTTTGCAACTTTCTAAGTGAAGAGCGAACTCTTTTTTTGTTGGCTCAGGGTCTCTATCGTTGTATTTTCCATATCGAAAATAGTCGTGTATTTTTCCAGCATATTCATGATACCTATAAAAATTATAGCGTAATTCAGAAACATAGGACTTTATTTTATCATAGAATTCATCAGGAACATCTTTCAATAATTCTAAAACATCTCTATCTTCACTTAACATTTCCCATATTGATGTAGTAGAAGTACCGGTCATAAGTCGGTGTAATCTGAGATATTCTTGACCTTTGATTTTCATTCTATCACCATTAGAAAACTTTACAACATATCCTTCTTCATCATCTTTGATGATAGTTTTAAGATTATTGTAATCTTTATACCCGTCATATTTCTTTACAACTTTGAATCCAATATTGTTTATGATATTTTTTAATCTAACATCAAAACCATCAACCCAAAGATCAACTTCTGCTCCGGTTTTTGTTTCAATCATTCCAAGTAGAATAAGATCCTCAAATGGGTATCTCACTACAATTCTATTATTGTTGTAGATTATTTCAAAAAGATACGTATAAGATTTGTGTAGTTTTTGATAGTTATATTTTTGTAACATTTCAAAACCTTTTACAGCCTGATCTGATGTGAAAGATCCACGAGTTGCAAGAATCCATTCTCCTTCAAAATAGAACAAAATACCAAGTGATCCATCCATTTTATCAAACACTTGAAAATCTATAGTTGGTGTGTGTTTACCTTCTTCTAAGTTAAAGAACTTTTTGAAAGGTCTTGCAACTATATTACCGTCAGAGTCAGTAACAAGTCCACGAGTTTGTATTGTAACATCATCAAATATATTATCATACTGTACTTTTTCAGTATAGTTCCAGATAGTCAAAGGAAGAGTTGGGTGTACTTGTTTGTACACCAAACCATCTTCAAAATATTTCAACAATATATCATTCATTATGCCTCACTAAGTAAAAACTTATTACTAATTGCTTTAAAACTAATTTCACCATCTAATGTTCTTATAACTATACCTTCTCTTTCAGTTTCGGAATTCAAGACTGATTTACCTTCTGCTAATAGTAACAATTCATCAACAGAATCAGGTAGCTCAAAATTGAGTTTGTCATTCAAAACTGGAACATATTCAAGTCCAAGTGTCTGAATTATAACCACGAATTTCACAAAATGAATTCTCCTTTGAGTGTCAATATCAAATCCTGTAAAAAACTTAACAGTTTGACCTTTAATCTTATAGGGATTTCCTTGAATACCTTCTCCGATTAACTCACCTTGAAGTGAAATATTTAATTTAAGAGTTGAGAGTTTATTCTCTAAATCAAGTTGTCTTGCGACTTTCCAGTAAGTATTATCTTCGGTTTCTAAAAGTTCCAAGTTGCGTGAGCAGACTCCAAACTGACCGTCTTTGTAATAGAAGGTTGCAGATGATCCATCTAACTTCTCAGTTACATAAAACTTTTGTGTCTTCAGGTCTTCATAATCTGATTGGAGGTTTTGAACACGTTCTTCATCTGTCTTTCGTAAAAATGAAGGAAATAATCCTTTAACTTTTCCAGAAAGTTCAGCAGGAATCGGTGGTTCGTATTTAACAATACCAAGTCTTTCTGTTACATCTTGTCCCTCAGACACCATTTCTCCAAAGTCTAAAACACTAATTGGTAATACTAATCCCTGAGATAATGTGTTTTTTAACCTTATTGTCTTAAGCCTAAATCCTTCTTTACCATCAGACATTTTCTTATATGATGATTTACGTAAGAATTCAAATTCTTCTCTAATTGGTAGAAAAGAATCGATTTCACAATAAACAACTAAGTCACCAACTTTATGACCAACATCTTTTGCAACAACGACTTTCCATCCGTCTATTGTGACGAGTTCAATCTTATCAGCACCGTCAATCGGTGTAATCTCTGATATTCTTCTAATAGTTGATAATTTTCTTTCCATTATACAAATATATAAAAAATTTCGAAAAGTGATACCTTCCAAAAAAATATAATTGTATGAAATTTATAAAATATTACAATTCAGAATTTGATTCATCCTGATGTTTAAAAAAAGTTATATCAATATAAGTAACCCATTTTAGACTCTGCTTCTTAGCAAATGGTAATTCATTTATGAATTTTTCCATAACGTCAACGTCTTTAAACCAAGCTCCTTCTGACGTTCTAAGATAGATGTTATTTAAAACTAAATCATACTCTCTTTCAGTATGACTTATTGCAGATTTTAGTTCTTTAAAAAGATTATCATCTATATAAAAGTACCCGCGCTCATTTTGATCTGATGATTTTACTACTCTTAATCTTATAGTGAAACTTGGGAAACTATTAGACCATTTACCATCTTTTCCAATATTTGTATCAAAATCATGATGGTCCGTAACTATACTTTTACCACCTAATGATAAAGAATTACCACAGTAAGTGTCGGCAACTTCAAGGCCACAATCACGTACATCTATAAATATATCTCTTAGATTTTGAAAAGTAATTGAGTTTTCTAATTTCTCTAAATCACTATATGATTCAAATTTTTTTAAGTGTCTCATTCTTTTTATATATTTTAAAACAAAAGTGTATTGGCTGTATAAATAAAATATGAGAGTACTACAAGAACAATTTCTACCTTTTGAATTATCGAAAATGATGAAAAATATAGGATTTGATGAGCCTTGTCTTGGTTATTATACTTATGATCCTACCGGCAGATTTCAGTCGGAATTTTATTTTAACAAACCTAATGTTGATTCTCATTGGAATCCCTATTGTAAAAATTCACTACATCCTATTGAGTTAGAAACCAATTCGCCTAGAATTTCATCACCACTTTGGCAACAAGCATTTGATTGGCTTAATACTAAGTTCAATTTATCCGAACCTAAAGTGTTCACATCAATTAATGATAGCAATCATGAGGTGGTTTCTAAGATGATTAAAGAAGCTCGAAATATTATACGAACAACACCACCTTATGTAAGTGATGATTTTCAAATTGGCCCAGATGGTGCATTTGAAGCGGATAATTAATCATTCTTCCTTATATTTGTTTTTATGAAAGTTTTATTTTTAGATCATGATGGAGTGATCTGTCTTTCTAATAATTTTGGATCAAGATTCAAAAAACAAAGAAAGTGGGGTCAAAGGTATCAACGAGAATACCCTCTTGATGCACGCTTTGATAATTTTGATAAAAAGGCAGTCAAAGTTTTAAATGAACTAATCGAAGAAACAAGCTTAGAAATCGTTGTTAGCTCTGACTGGAGAACTTGGGCTAGCGTTGATGAAATGGGTGACTACTATCTTTCACAAGGTATCTTGAAAAGACCTTTAGATTACACTACAACTGTCTTAGATTCCACTTTCGATTTTGATCCTAAATTTGACCTCGAACAAACAAGATCACTTGAGATCTTGGACTGGTTAGATAAACACTCTGGTGTTAGCCACTGGGTTGCAGTAGATGATTTAGATATGTCAAATTTGGAGAGAAACTGGGGATTGTCTAATTTTGTTCACACAACAAAACCAAATGAAGGAATAAAAAAACTAGGAGTAAAAGATCAGGTTCTCAAATTTTTAAAATAAAAGTTATATGAAAAAATTCTGGAAAAAAATTAAGAATTTCTTTGCTATAGTTAGTGAAGGAATCGACAAAACACAATATAAAAACGGTTGGGGTAAACTTTGAGATGAAAAGATTTTACAAAAAGCTAAAACAGTTTTTTAAATGGCTTCCAATTATCTGGAAAGATAAACAGCACGATCACGCTTATATTTCAATAGTATTAATTAAAAAACTAGAACTTACAAGAGATTTCTTTTTATCAGATGACTCACATATAGAAGGTGCTAAAGAAGTCGCCAGTGAGATATCAGAAGTTATTGACCTTTTGAAAAAAACAGAGGATTCATATGAAAACTACGATTCCAAAGTTTTAGATGAACTAGAAAAAAAATGGGGAAAGTCTAAAATGACCTTAGTAAAAATTGAAGGTAAAAACTTATATCAAAGTAGGGTAGAAATCGAGGGTGTCAAAACTGAAGAAGATAAAATTAAATATGAATTAGAGTATAAATCAAAACTAGATTTATCTAGAAAATTGTACATGAAAGATAAAGTCAAAGCATGGACAATGATTGCTAAAAATATTGATAAATGGTGGGACTAAAAATGGGAAAAAAAAATATCGATAAATCGTATAAACTAAAAGTTCTTTCTGACTATAAAGTTCAAGTTGAATATTTAGTCCCTATTTTTGTAGTGAGTGATAGGTGCGTTCCAATTGGTAAAGTAAAATTTAAAACAAGGTATAGTATAGACAAAGATGAAAGAAGACACTCTGGTGACCTACCAACATATCATCTTATAAGATTGTCCCAAAAAGATAGATTTTTACAATTACTTTCTCAAAAATGGGAAATTAAAATGAAACACATTTCTTTATGTAGAAGAGATGAATTTATAAACATCGATGGGTTTCAAATTAAAGGTATTTACACCAGTGTTATTTTCGATGATCAATCTTGGACTAGAGATTGGCAAATAAAAAAAATATTAGAAGATGCAAAATAATAATCAATTTAGTATATTGCCTCAAGGTCTTACTTATTCATTTCAAGTGCAAAATAATCCTAGTCTTACCATAACCTCTATGAACGGTAAAGAGGTTATGGAAATTGATTATGATGGTAATGTATATTTTTTATTAGATGGTCAATTCAAAAAAATTGAATGTGAGAATGATATTTCTCTGATGTTTGTTTCAGTAATCTCGGGAATCACCGGGGTATCATTTCGAGATAGAAATGAGTTAATTTCTAAAATTATTAAGAACTATAGAGAAAATCAAATTGATAATATTTTGAAATAGTTAAATTATTTCTTATATTTGAAATATGACAAACAGTGATAAAAATAAAATTTGGCAAGTTCTTACCAAATACGACAACACCTTAGTAGGTCTTTGCGATTCTCTCTCTAATATTCTTCAACAAAAGGCCGATAGTTCTGATTATAAAAATGTTTTTATCAACTATCGAAAGATGGATTTGGAAGATACTAAATTAGTTGATTCAATTATTGGATCAAAAATTATGTCATCTATTAACTAAACAATCTCTTATTCAACCACTCAGAAAAATCTTTATAAGATTCTTTAAGTGTTTCTATAAAAGTCTTTTCTTTCACAAAGTCTTTATAGTCTTTTTTGTAACCACTTAGTGACTCATCACTAGAATCATCTGTCCATTGGCGATTAAACGAGAGTTCTTTTGGTGTTTTAAATCCAAAATACTCAAGTACTTGTCTTTCTAATTCTACAGAGTTTTGACCATTCCAATTGTGACCCATTGCAACTACACCAACTTCTTTATCTTTTAAGATGTTTGACTCTTTTAAAGTAGTGTGTCTGTTTTCTAACCAAGTAAGTCTTTCTATCAGTTGCGTGTAAATTGAGTTCATTTTACCCCAACGTATTGATCCAAAGAATACAATAATATCTGACTCATATATTTTATTAGCAACAATATATAATTCATCTGTTGGGTTATTAAAAGAAGCCCAGCATCTTACTATACCGTGTGGATTCTTTTTAGTATCTTTCAACAAAGACTCTTTTATTCCGCAGTTGTTACCACCATGTCTAGAAACGTTTCCTTCACAAGGAAAGATCTTCAACTTTGAAACATCTATAACCTCACAATTCTTTAATTTATTTCTTATATCAAGTGCGAGCTCCGATGATTTAGGTAATTCTTTCTCTCCAACCCATCTGTTTGACGTTGTTAAAAAAAGAATTCGTTGACCTGCGTTATCTTTTTCTTTAAGATATGTGTAGAACTTGTTAATAAACTTTTGCATAATATTCTATATGTTTAAATATATTTGTATATATAAATAAACTACACCATGACTTTTAAAGATTCAATACAGGATTTAATTGAAAACTTAGTTAAATCAACCTTAAATGAACAAATAACCTGGACTCTACCAACCAATGGTTGGGGTTCTAACAATAGACTTGAAGTTGTAGTTGATGATGTACTATTTTCTTTTCATGTTCTTTGGAAGCTTGAGCTTGAAACTGGTTGGACTCTATCAAAGGGATGGATTTCTATAAAAGATGAAAAGTCAAATTTCGAATTCACGGTTTATAGTTATAATTTTCCAGAATTACTAACACAACTTCACGAATATCTTTGTGATCTTTATTTCAATAGCCTAAAACCATCTGAACAACCTATAATTGACAGGGTTAGTGAAATTACTAAAAAGGTCTCTATTCAAGAATGGAGGGACAATAAAATTAATAATATCTTAAATTAGTCGAGAGACTATCCACATTTTTCATTTAAATATTTTTGAGATATTCTGACTTATTCTGTATGATTTAGATTTTTTCTGAAGATGTTTACAAGCATCTTCTAATTCTAATTTTACAAAATTCATATCTTTGTAAGTTGGTATGGATCCAAAATACTCACGTTCCATATGACCAAACTCCATGAATTTAAAAGACTGACCCGTTATATCACCTAAGTGAGCACAGTCAAATCCTATGACCCAGAAATCATCATCTTGTTTACAATAGGTCCATCCGTAATGGATCGGAACATCTATCTCATGGTAAGTGACTCCGTAATAATCGTTATCATAAGTTAAGAAGATATAACCATTCAAGTGTTTTAAATCATTATGTCTAATAATTTGACACTTGAAGTCTAAGCAATGAAACTCTAAAAAGTCACCTTCTTCTTTGATTTTCTTTTTGAATGTCTCTTCAGTCATTTCAGTTTTATAATAATTATGATTTTTAGTTTTGAAAAACAAATATAAATTATTTGATAAAATTAGATGTATATCGAGATGATTTGTTTAATCTTGATAATATGTAGAACTGTATGATTGAAATAGGTCAAAGAACTAAAATATGGATTGGTGATGGTGGTAATATCATCAAATATAAGTTAATCGAATTTTACGAATTAGTAGGTACTAATGTCCTTTATATCTGTGACGAAGATGATAGACTACAACGTTGCAGTACTTTAATTTGTAAACGAGATACGAGATGGGAAGACTTCTCTAATAAAATTAAAGAGTCACTATTTAGAATAGATGTGATATTGGTTGGTCCAAATAAGTTTTATCATGATATAAAGTGGTTAATAAATAGTGAAATAAAATTACCAACTATATACTTTTCAAATGAACCTATTCCTAAGTTCGGTATTCAGTCAATAAAGAAGAAACCATCATACAACTATAATTATGTTTTTTATCGAGGTGAGAATCGTGAAGTAATGCTTCCTGATAGTCGAGAGTATTTAATTAAGAGTGTTGATGAGGATTGGGTTGATAGCGTTGAGAATCTAAAAAAGAAGTGGTTACGAGAAAAAAATTTAGAAGAACTACTAAATAAAAAATAAAAATTACTGAAAGTTAATCTAATTTATGTATGAGATACCAAGATGGGACTCGAACCCACAATGTAATCCTGTGCCAGGCGCCATAACCGTTTCGACTTAAAGGATAAATCCTTGGACGTATTTACTACTTGGTATACAGTTAAACCTTAAAGGACGTATTATTCCTCTCATTATCCTTCGAGATGGGAAGCGTGTGTTTAACTTTTTTTTTCAAATATAAAAATAAAAAATCTAAAATCCTAAATTTTCTAAAGACTCTTTCCTTTTTAAATAGGAATAAAATTGTTTTTTAAAACTATCATCTTTAGATAAGAAGTGATAAACTCCTGAAATTTTGACTCGATAATTTTCGTCACAATCAATGTATTTTGTTACAGGTGGTTGACTTGTGTTATCTATAAAGAACTTTCTAACTCTTTTAATAACAATACTTTTTTTATTCTTTTTAAATATTTTAACAACTTCACCAGCCTTAAAGTATGGAGAACCATCAAATACTGTAGGTTTAACAAATTCAATTGTATAATCTAACGGAAGATATTCTAAGAAAAGATTAAACTCTAAGTCCCATTTTTGATTTTTCGTGGACGCTAACTTATTATTTAGACTTATCATTTCTTTGTGAATATTTTTTATCTGTTGATTATATTCAACTATATCTGATTCAAGTTTTTTTAATTGAGAGAGACTCATTTTATAAAATTTATTTTAGGTAAATATAAGAAAAAAAATTAGTTAGTCAAGCTCACTAGAATATATAAATTAATATGACAGATTATATTTTTATTTATGGTCTCTTTAGAGACCAAGCAAGAAATCTACTTGGTGATTTCAAAAGTTGTGGAAGAGCAAGTGTTGATGGTAAAATATACCGGGTGAATGAATTTTATCCAGGATTCGTTGACGGTAATAGTAAGGTTTGGGGCGAAGTACTTTTGATTGACACTTCTGTTTTACCACAACTTGATGAATATGAGGGTGATGAGTATGATAGAGTCAGGGTAAAAACATCAACCGATTTAACTTGTTGGATTTACAAATACAAATGGGATGTTTCTGAATTTAAAGAAATAAAAAGCGGAGATTGGATGTTAAGGTAAAATATCAAGACATAACATCAATTAAATTACTAACAACTTCCCACTTTTTATTTGCGATTCTATACATTTTAACATCTGGAAAATCAAAGTCTTCTGTATCTACTGCTTCTTCACAAGATGATACTCGACTATCTTGAGCTTCAGTAATTGCATCCCATAGTTCATCCGACTCTAAATCTTCTTCAATATCAACATAAGACTCGGCACAAATACCATTTTTGATATACACCGTTCCGGCTTGTGTCTCATCGGTCCAGTTACAAGTTAATTGACAGTCAGGATCAATCTCTGCTGCAATTGTCCAGAGTTTTACAGAAAAACCATTTGGAACATGAGCAGACTCAATTTTAATATCATCTTCAACTCTAACCGAAATCCATTTACAACCAACCCACTTATTGAGCCATTTAATATCAACACCTGTTTCTGTGACCGGGTTATAACCAAGTGACATTATCTCTGAGTCTGAGTAGAAGTGATTGACAATATCTTTAGTTTCAAAATCAGATTTTGATTTAGGTAATGAATTCACCATGTTGATAAGTTTATCAACCGCGTCATCTGATGCCCAAATGTTAATTGTTGAGTATACTGTATTTGCCATAATATTTAATTTTTAAAGTTTTCTATTTCTTCTTTAGTCGCCTCTCTGAAAAGCAATTTAGGATACCAATGTTGAGTTATTGTATCATCCACCACATAGTATTCCTCAATTTGAGAATATGAAGACTCCATAGCCAGATAGACTTTTCCTCGAGTTAGAAAATTAGGTTCAGGGTGAAGGCAGACTAGATGTTTCATTTTAAGTTTTATTTAATATGTACTAAATGTTTTATAAAAATTAAAATCTTTTTATGTATATTTTCTTATAATATTTATGAGACTATTTATTACTATAACTTTATTTATATTGAGTTTTAACTTCTGTAAGAGTCAAGAGTACCTAAAATTGGTTGGTAAATATAAATTTACAAATGTAATCGTCGGTACCAGACAAGATACAGTTAGTCATTATATAGATACACCTATTCAATTTAGCTCTAATAATACGATTCAAATAAAAAAAGATTCGATTATAATCAATTACTTTGAACCGGTAAAGTGGAAAATTGTTAAAGAGGTTGATATTGCCATAAACACAATTGATCTGTTACTTAAAGACAAAGACGGTAAAATTTGTCTATGTTATATTTTTTACCCATATTGTGAAATTCCACATTATAGAATTTCTATTTTAGATAGTGAAAAACTAAACTATTTAAATGGAGTTTTAGTTCCAATTATAAAAAAATAATTGATTTTTGAATAATAATTTCTATATTAGCTAAAATAAACTAAATCAAATATGAGACCTTTTTTAAAATTTTTATCATTAGTACTTATAATATCAATAGTACTCGGACTATCAGAGAAATGGTATAATATGTTCTTTCTTGGAAGATACTGGGAACATGCATCAATTCTTGCAACTTTCCTGGTCGGATTTATCATTCCGGTGGTAGTAGCCTATCTATCCTTTATCGGAATTCAAAAAGTAATAAACCTTAAAAATCAATAATTAATGAAAAAAATCAATTTTATTCTAGGATTGGTAATCACTATGTTTACTCTCCAATCTTGTGATCGATCTCAAGCAAATGTTCGAACACTTATCTCTAACGACTGTGGTGTAACTTGGGAAATTATACCTGCTGGCCAAATCATTCCAAAACGAATCACACCTTGTGAATTGAAAACCACAATTCCAGGAGCACCTATGACGGGTGAATCACATTTCAAGACTAACTTTTCTAACAAAGTTAAAACAAACATTGATATGGATTATGAATATGAAATCATCGATCCGGTAAAATTTATTACAGAAGCTCCTTATCTTGCTAAAACTAACTCAGATGCTGATGATGTGAGTTCTAACAATTCTCGATTTGAGTCTGCGGAAAACTCAATTATCGACAAACGTATTAAAGACATTGCTCGTGATTTACTTTTGAATATTGATATTGTAGAATTTGACCAATCAGAATTTGAAGACACTCTTCAAAATCAAGTTAATCAATCACTGTCACAACGAGGTGTCCGAATTAATTACCTAAGCTTCGTACCAACCCCATCTGAGCAAACTGAACAAGCAATTGACGTAGCAACTGCAATGAAGATTTATGAAAGTAAGGGTCTAGAAGAAGTTGGAAAAGAAGTAATTGCAAATAAAGCTGGTGCTACTCGGGTTGAAATGAGTGTAAAATCAGAAGTTCCACAAACTCCTCAATGATGAATAATGATGAAAAATCAGTAAAACAACTATTTGTAGTATCACTAGTTGGATTCATTTTAATGATTACACTACTACTTATGATGTAAGAAAAAGACCTCTTCGGAGGTTTTTTTATTTTGAATAAATAGGATCTTTAACCCAGATTTCCCAATTTCCATCTTCTGAAGCATTAAAGTAAACTTCACTTCCAGATACAATCTCCTTCTTTTCTTCGTCACCTATTTCATGAAAGTATGCAACATCAAAAGGATTATAAGTTATCTTGATCATGCCAGAAGTTGTGTTATTGGTTGGTACAACTACACCAGAAACACCAGCAATTAATTTTCTATCACCTACTTCTTTTATTGTCCTTGCTCCGGACTCCGAAGTTTGAAAGAATATAGGTGCTTTCAATCTAACTTCGTTTGTGTATTTACCAGCTAGTCCTGTTTTCCTACCAGAACGAGTTGTATCATAAACTCCAACCATACCATTTTGATCATTATTTCTATGTGTTCTATTAGTATGAAACCAAAGCCTTTGACCCACTAAGTCATTTGCATCAACATAACCTTCCACGTCTTTTCTTGAGTCATAATATACCTCTTCAAGGAACTTTTTAAGTGATAAAACATTTTTCATTGTAGTATATATATTTAAATTAAGAATTATATATTCATATTATGAAAAATGAAGAGTTTATAGATTTTCTAAATGAAGTTGGATTCAGTAAAAGTCGGCATAATAAAGAGACTTTCTCTTTGACCAGTGATCTACTAGCACATAAGAAATATTGTAGTACTTCAATATTTTTAGACTCGATCAATGTCTCAATCGAAGATGATAAAATTATTATGACTAAAAGTTCAATTTCAGTATCATCAAAAATAATTAATGAAGATTTGGGTAGTTTTAATTTGGTCGATTTTAATAACGATACAAAAAAAAATTTTCTAAGTATAATCACCAGTTCTTTAAGTAATATACCGGATTCTCTTAGCTCATATTTGAGAGATTGTAAAATTAGAGATATTTTAGACTAATATTAGTTTTTAATAGTCATCAAAATTGAAATAATCGCAACTAGTGTTACTAAGATAAAGTTATACTTTGTGTGGATTGATGTCGAAGCTAAAAGTGCTTCCTCTTCGGCTACTTGAGTTCCTTTTAAGATCGATTTAAGGTAAGCTCTTTTATAGAAAATTGAATAGATGAATCCAGTAATACCAATTACAAAAACAGCAACTAGATTAACTCCCATAAAAATATGAGCGAATCCAAAAAAGATAGAAGATTTAATCCTTTCTCTTAGTTCTAATTTATTACTTCGATATACTTCTTCTTCGAGCTTAGCAAGATATGGAAGTGAGAATGAAAGAATAATCCAAAATAAAGATGTTGCAATTATCGAATCCCAAGCAAATGGTTGAAGTGTCATATTAGTTGCAGATTGTGGAGATCCATCCATTGTGTTAAAAACAGATAACCAAGACCAAGTCAAGAAGGTTGGTAGATTTGATGTTGATAAAACTGCGATTGAAGTTACTCCAATTAGTGCCATTAGAAAAGCCCATAAGTAATCAATTTTTCTTTTAAGATACATTTCTTTCAAAATGGAACTATCTCTTCGAAACTCCAAAAAAGAGACGTAGATTGAAATACAAATCATAAGAGTTGAAATCAGGTTGAATAACATATTTTTTAGTTTAAAGATTTATTACACAAATATACAGTAAAACATAGGAAGTTGTAATACTGTTGATAACTTTTATAATAAATATCTAATAGTTTTGAAAGTTTCGAAAAAAATTAATATATTTACTGACATATGTATGTGATAATTAACAATAAATCATACGAAACACTTGATCTACCAAGTTTACCGAGTAAAAAATCAAAGAGGCAAAATTTGACGTTTGATTTAGACGGTGAGTTTCTAGACAATGAAGTAAGTGAAATTATAATTGTCAAAGGTTATAAGTATCAGTGGATATTTAAAGGATGTATACTGGTCAGTAATTTCAAGGATAAAAGTAAAAAGTCTTGGTGGACTAACGAACCGTTTAGAACAAAACTTACTATTTCTTACGAGTCAAGAGGTGGTAGTCATCTAGAAGAAGTGGTAAAAGCAGAAATAAGAGACTGGACAATTTCTAAATTCTTAGATTAGAAAGCTCTTGTATCAACATTTGATTTTGTTAGTAGGTCTTTAAGTATATACAGATTATCTTTCCAATAATCTGTTTGCATAATACCATTAAAAGTATTTTTCGACTTATAATATAACTCACCCGGTGGTAGTTTTTCTTTTATATTTACAAGCCTTAAATTAAGACCTCTATCTAAGAAATAAGAACTAAAAATATGGTCGTCGTGAAGAGGAATTTTTCCTAAGTTATCGAAGTAACTGATAATCCAATCAAGAAATCCAAGAAAATCTTCGATATTCAAAGCTTGAACTGGATAAAGACAGCCTCTGTATCCACCTAAAAATCTAAGTGGAAGATAATCACCGCCGTTTATATACTCACCATGTAGGTACCAATTAGTATCAAAGTTGAAACCGATAAATCCGTAACTAGAGTTTCTACCACTACAATGTGCACAATTAACTAGTGTTTCAATCGCTTTTGGAAATAACCCAGTATCATCATCAAATATTAATATAAAATCGTCTTTTGATATATTCTCGTGGTGCTTAAGAGGTGTGTATAATTTAGCACAAGGTCCAATATCTTTTTCATAGATAATTATTTTACTTGGTATTGGATAGCTATTTAATTTATTTGTTAATGACTTATAATCTCTGTCTGAAAACCCAACACCCAATCTAGGATAGTATCTTGATATTGAGACATAAAGAAAATCTGGAAGTATAGTAGATAGTAGTAACTCATCAAGTGCTTCGGAAAGTAGATGCATTCTACCGGGAACTGTAACAACAGAGGCAATAATCATATTATTTTCTATAAAAAAAAATTAATAAAGTTTTTATACAAAACTTCTAATAATTATTACGATATTTGTGGTATGAACAATCTTGAAATTTACAAAGGAGGAACTAAGTTTTTTTACTACTTCGAAATAGTTAATAAGTCTCGAAAACGTGATAATTTGATTTCTGAAATTTTAGATGAAACTCAAAAAAAACTTTTTTTGAACTATGATGATATACAAATTGGTACACCAGCATCTAGACGTTTAGTTGATAATATTATGCATGCCAGGTTTTACAAAATAGAACCTCTTACTCCTGATGAGTGTACTTCACATAAAATATCTCAAAAGGACTTCATCGAAATTATACCAGATGAAAACTCGGTGGATAAAAGACTACGGAATGATTTTTACTATCACAATTTAGAAATAAAAAATGGTGAACTTGATATAATCAATTCTTGGACACTGTTGAGAAAAAAGTATAAAGCAATTAGTGCGTATAAAAAAGTAGATGATCCAGAAAATTGGAAACCTTGTAAAGATTGTGGACTAATACCGCTAGTTTGGTCTTTCAATAACGGTAACTCAACTGCTTGTGGTTGTGGTGAAAATGAATATCGACATCACTCAATACGTGCTGAAAGTATTATGTCTTATGTTACAAGAAATTCTGGAAGTGCACTTGGATATGGTCACCGTGAACTAAGAGATAATTGGAATACTTGGGTTGGAACAGCAGAAGATGTCTTTTCTAAAAAGAAAGAGTCGATTCCTGAAATTTGGTAAATTACTTATATACCACACCATAAATTATACAAACATCATCATACAATATCATGATAACATCTCCTGTTTTGTACATATAGAATTGACATCTTTTCATATTTGAGTCTACTGCATTCCAGTAAGAAGCATCTCCTTCTTCAGTGAAGTGTTCTGGCTTAAGTGTTTGATAGTATTGTATCTCTTCTGTATAGATTTTTATGTCCTGTTCATTGAATGAAATAAGAATAGGTTTTTCTAGATTTCTAGTTTCTCCCCAGGTAAATTTTTGATAAGAGTTGTCTCTAACTCCAATAGTTAGATTAAGAGCATGTGCAAAAACCTGTGAACTAGATACGAGTGATGCTAGTATAAAAAGCGAAAAAAAGAGTAGTTTAATTAATTTCATGTTGTTTAATTTGTATATTATATTAATTTTTAACAACTTGTTTGTCCAGTCTAATATACAATTATAGATGAAGTTAGTAGTTAGTATTTTACTTCTTATTTTAGGTCAAGTTATTTCCTTTTTTCAATTACAAGGTCATATGAAATATGAATGGTTCAAAAACAACCTCTGGGCGGGTGTTCTTTTGGGATTGCCTATCTCGGCGATTTTTATGTTAGCAATTTCCCTACTTGTAAAACACTATGATGGTCAATTGTGGCCAAGTAGAATTATTGGTTTCTCTATTGGTACTATGGTCTATGCTGGGATGTCATACTGGTTATTTAAAGAGCCAATAACTACGAAGACACTTATTTGTCTAGTACTTTGTCTTGCTATAATTCTTGTTCAAATTTTGTGGAAGTAATCTCTACCAATTACTTATCCAGACAACTATCATTACCCAAAAAATTACAACAAACACCCAATAGATTATTCTAACTAATTCGTATTCACTTTCTTTCATCTGCTCAAAAAAGTCAGCAACAAATCCAATTATACCAAATATCATTATAAATACGAAAAATAAAAACCAGAACATACTAATTTTATGTTTAAACTTAAATGGAGTTTTAAATCACTTTATTAATATATAGAATTATGAGAATAAAGAATTTCAACAAATTCAATGAGGCAAAAATGTTCGATGATTATAGTGAACTACTATCTCACCTAGAAGAATACTTGGAAAAAACTTATATTCAAAAACCACAAGAGTGGAAAAAGAAACTTAAAGAAATTATAGAGTCTAGTGACTCTTATAGATTCATAAGTTATTCAATAAATGGTCTAATTGAAGAGATTGAAAAAACCAAGTCTAATCTTGAAAATTTTAAGTCTGATATTAATTCACATATTAAGGAATTAGATGAAATTTATAAAGTGAGTGGGACTTTAAGCGACAAGGATGATAAGGCATATGATGACCTAGATGACCTAGATACAAGAGTTGATAACTATATTGACTCTATCGATGAGTACATAGAAGAATTAAAATCAGTGGCTAAAAGCTATTTAGATATTGATGATACATTACCATATCTTCTAAAGTGGGATTTCAAAAAGTATTATTAAGAATACTTAATAACAATAGAATGTAAAATATCAGCTACATCTTCACATTGATTAACTGATTCTTCGAGTAATGAAATTATCTCTTTATTTTTTACAAGTATAATGGCATCAGTTTCTTCTTTAAATAGTTTAGCCACTTGTATATTTCTAATTTGATCTGCCTCAGATTCAAGAGTGCCAATTTTCTTAAATCGACCTACAAGTGCCTTTATCTTTCTTAAATCTTTCATTTCAATGGTTATATCTAAAAGTTCGCGAGAACAAATTGTTGTTATTTGTGACAGTCTAATCATCTCTGGTGTTATGTGGACTAGTCTATAAAGATCTATTTTCTTAGAGATAGCGGTGAGAATATTTAAAATTTCATCTATTGAAATGGCAAGTCTCTGAACATCCTCCCTATCAAATGGTGTCAGAAAGTCGTGAGCAAGTTCATTTAATATGGCGTACTTGATTTGATCACCTTGATGCTCTAATATCTTTATTTCATCTGTTAATTTAATTCTTACAGAAACTTCACTAGAAAGTAATGTCTCAAACGTCTCACAAGTTGTAATTAAATTCTTCAATTGTTTTTCAAAAAGTGGATAAAACTTTTTGTCTTTTGGAAGAAGTAGTTGAAATAAAAAATCAATCGAACCCATAATTAAAGATGTTATTTCTTATTATATCAAAATAAAACTTTTAGTTATTGAAAACTATAACAAGTCTAATTTAAAATTATATTATGAAAAATTTATTATTTATTTTCTTTGCAATTTTTGCACTCACTTCTTGCCAGACAGGATCAGGTTATGGTAAGCTAACCGGAACATCACCAGTCTATGAGATGAAAGTTCAAGGTAAAAACGGTGATGATTCTAAAGTAGATGTCACATTTAGTATTGAATCTACACTAGTCGATTCATTGAAAATCTCAGAAGACACTTTAAAAATTTTGTGTGAACGAGCTTGTCTTTATTCTGACTTCTCAGTTAAATTCCCACTGACTTGGAAATTCAGTGTCGAATCAAAGCCTATGTTGATTTACTCTGATGGTGACATCTCTGTTATTATGAGTGGTTCCGCTAAAAATGCCTTTGGTGTTGATAGTCGTGTTATGACTTACATTAAATTTGACAATAATTATAATGTTGTTGTTGAAGATATTCTTTCATTCTAAATTTTTTTTGATTATATTTGTCCTATCACTATAAAATGAAAGGCGAATTAAGGAATATTGATAATAGTTGGGTAGTCATTCCAAGTTTGTTTTACAAGGATATGATTACCCAACTTCAGTATCCAGTACATCCAGATGTTGATAGGTCTACCCTCAAAGAAAGAGTAGTCGAATTTGAAATTGTTGAGTACAAAAGTATGAATGTCGCAATTTTAGATATCTCATTTACTAAACCTGGATTTATTGAAAAAAGAATAAAACAAATGCAATATATTCAAAACAAAAATGACGAGACTCGATAGAAAAAAATTATTTGAAAAAAGAGACATTAATATTAAAACTTCTCTTTTTGGGCTTATGGATTCAGTTATGATTGAGGTATTCAGAATTACTGAATCAGAACTTGATAAAATTTGTGAGCTAGCCACTGACGATGAACTTGAACTTTTCACAAAAGAAGATAGAACAATTTCAGAGTCTAGGCGAGTCTTAGAGTTCTTGAAAAAAAAAATTTACGTTAGTTAACCTTGGTCAAAAAAAATTTTTCCACACATTTTAAACAAATAAACGGTCAAATTTTAATAAATTACCATATAAAAAGGTCGGTTGTCAGAGTGGATATGTAGAGGACTGCAAATCCTCCAACGGTGGTTCGAATCCATCACCGACCTCATTTTAAATTTCTAAAATTATCGAGTTAATATATAAACTATATGAAACATCTAAAGAAATTTAATGAGTCAAAAGATTCAGATCTTGATATACTAAAAGAATACTTCTATAATATAGCTGAGGATCTATCAGATATCTGTGAGTTATCAATAACTCAAAATAATGATAACTACTTCACAATCACAATAAAGCCACTTCTTGAAATAAAGAGTACTATAACTCAAGATAATACTGAGTATATAAACGATTGGATTACATCTAATAGTCATAACTCAAAAATCCTAGTTGAATTGAAATCATCAATCTCTAGACTACAAGAAGAAAATATATTAGAAAGTTTTACATTAAAAAAATTTCAATCGCTTTCTAATTCAGATGGATATATTCTAGAGATCTACACTAAGATAAAAGGTGATGTGGATATTGAAAACTGGATATTCCTTGAAGAGGATGACACAGTTTGGGTTGATAACCTCAGATTGAAAAAATTTATGAACTCTAAATTCGGATTAGAGATTCAAAATTACGAATTAGGCGAAGACTTTGATAAATATAACGAAAGATATATTCATTTTACTATTAATTTTAATGAACCTGTTCAGAAGTCTAAATTAGAAGAGATTAAAGTCGAGTTACTAAAGAAAGAACTTTGGAGTGAAGACGAAGGTGAGATGATTAATATATTTGATGAATGTTATTTTACTAAACACACAGATACTTCTAATTATATAATGTTTGTTATATGTCCCTTGGTTTTTGATGTTCGATAAAACAATTTACTGTCTATTTAATAAATGATGTAATGATAATTTTATCTTATATTATTCTTGCCTTATTAATTATTAACTCATACTTTATAATTATTTTTCATAAAATAAAAATGAAAAAATATGAAGAATATAGAGAATTCACCAAATTTGTTACTAAAACTGTTCAAGATATAAAAGACGAAAAATATAAACTAGAAGCGTCTGAATTCTTTTTACTAAAATTAAAATCAAATAAAGATATAAAAAGAATGATAATGAATCTGGATATTGAAAAGATAAAAGCAGAGTTTTATGAAAAATGGGGTAAACACTTACCTGGGTATTTAGAAGAAGAAAGAGATCGTAAAATTCAAAGTCTAGGTATCTAAGTTAAACTATTCAATATTTTAAAATAAAATTATTAATGGAGACCGAAAAAGAAGATAGTAGTCTATATGTCTATAGACAGTATGAACATGGATTTGAATACCTTAGGACTTGGTTTGATATCTGTCCTGAGTGCAAAACGCTTATATCATCTACTATAAGCCTGGATAATTCTTGTTGTAAGTCTTGTAAACGAAATTCTAAAATCGACGAAATTATTAGTGTAGTTTAAAATTTCATAATTAAAAATGAACAAATCAGATAAATATTACTTTCAAAATATCTCAAAGATTATGAGTGAAGGTTCTTGGGATGATAATCCTAGGCCAAAATATTCAGATGGAACTCCAGCTTATTCAAAATTTATAACAGGTGTTTTTGAAGAGTATGACATTTCAAAAGAAGAGTTTCCTATTCCAACTCTTAGAAACACATCAATAAAAACAGGTATAAAAGAAATACTTTGGATTTATCAAAGACAAACTTCCAATCTTGATGTTGCTCGTGAAATGGGTATTAACTGGTGGGATGAATGGAATATTGGTGACGGAAGTATAGGTCAAAGATATGGATCTACCATAAACAGATATGATTTAATGAATCAACTTTTAGATGGTTTAAAAAATGATCCTTTCGGTAGAAGACATATTATCAATATGTATCAATATTCAGACTTGAGAGAAACAAAAGGACTTTATCCTTGTGCTTATGAAACTATATGGTCTGTTAGAAAAGGAGATGATGAGTTAATTCTCGATGTGACATTGATTCAGCGTAGTAATGATTTTATTACTGCAGGTTATATTAACAAAATACAATATACTGCGCTTTTAATGATGGTCGCTGGTCACTGTGGTTATAAGGTTGGTAAATTTTGCCATCTGGTTCAAAATCTACATATCTATGATAGACATTTCGATGCGGTTTCTGAATTGTTAAATAAAGAACCATTAGATATTCAACCAAAATTAATCTTAAAAGAGAATAAGAATTTCTATGACTACACAGTAAATGATTTTGAAATTACTGGAACTGAAGGTATTACTAAGATTAATTCAAAATTAGAGTTAGCTATTTAATTTTGAAATAGCAAACATTCTCCTTATATTTGTAGAATCAAACTACAATATATGAGAGCATTTCTAAAAGTACAACCAAAGACTGATTCTGACATTAAGTGTAACAAAGATTGTATGATTCGTTCAGTTGCAATTGCAACAAGCGAGCCTTATGAGAAGGTTCATAAAATCATGTATAGTTTCGGTTGGCGTGCCACAAGAAGTACGTCTAAAGGTCACTGGGAAGATCAAATCACTGGTACACTCAAAGAACTTGGATTCTCTTTTAAAAGAATCTCATTCCCTGCTGAACGTGGTAAATCAAGAATGACTGCGAAATCCATGGATGAATCAGGTGTCTACCTCTTGAGAATGTCAAGACACATCGCATGTCTCGACAACGGTATATTAAAAGACACTTGGGATTGTTCAACTAAGTGTGTCTATTTTGCTTGGCAAATTAGTAAAGATCTTCACTAAATAATCCAATTTTAGGATTGTAAAGATCTTTTTTCTTTACTTGTTCTGCGGTTAGTGCAATTTGAAGAGCTTCTAATCTATCGACAAATCTATTTCTATTTGTCAAGAATCCTTGAATAGATTCACCTACTCCTTCTTTACCATACTGAACACTTCTAAGACCTGAGAGTGTTTTAACTATATCAATACAGTTACTGTGGCGGTGGCCACATACAACAACCCCAGTTTCTATGTTTTTAGGTAAGTGTGTTTGCTTTGGTAATTCTTTGTACCAAATTGCTGCACAAGTTATATACTCGTGATCTGTTACTTTTTCTTTTTTGTTACCCAGTCTGAATAGAGAGTAAATGAAGTCCATTATTTTTTTCATTTTGATTTTTTTATATTTTCTTTAGCTTTAAAAAAGTTTTTCACTCTTATATCTTTGTGTGGTATTTTATCTACTGGTAATGATTGAAACCCATGGCATTTTAGTATAGATTCGAACCACTCAACTGAATCACTTACGTGGAGAAGTAAAAACTTTTTGACTCTGAGTTGAGAAACATAGGATTTAAAAGACTTTTTATCATTTATGATTTTGAAGTTCTTAGAGAGTTCCTTTTTACTTGTCCAGAAAGCTGTAGTATCTGGACATAATTCTTCAAAGATCTTTTTAAATTCGGAGAAGTTTTTTGTGAATTCATCTACTTCACCAAATATAGTAGATAGTTGGTTTTCTCTTTCTCTATTGAGAAATAGAGCTTGTGAAAATTCATTTGATGGAACCCCACCATCGATCATTTCAAGAATAAATACTTTGCGAGTATCTCTAGAATTAGTAGCTTTTAGATAGGCTGCTTCAGAAAAAAAGAACTTACCTGTTCTACCACTGTGATTTTGCAAGTACCAGACTTTCATACGGTTTTTATAATTAATATATAATCAATGGAAACATATGTTGAGTAAGGGTTTCAAAAATTTTTGAAAACTTAACCTAACTTTCCTTATATACTTAATTTGAAATTATGTTTAATTTATTATTTCCAACTTTATTCTATTTTGTATTTTTTCTTTTTAAAGAAGAACCTCATCAGGTGCACTTCATGGGTCATCAAAAGATTGAAGTAGAACATAAGGTAATATCTCCGGATTCTCTAAATGATCCAAGTAAATTCTATAAAGTAGATACTAATCTTGTACATATATTTTATAAAATACAATCTGAGTTTGAAAAGCCTCTTCAAATATCTTGGGGGTATAGAGATCTCAGAACTAACAGGCAAGCAGGTGGTGCTAAAAACTCAGCTCACTTACAAGGAAAGGCAATAGATATATCACTTCCCGAGTCAAATAGAGAAGACATTAAAAAACTAATCAGACTAGCAACTAAATTTGGAGTTCTTGGTATTGGAGTTTACAAAGATGCAAAAATATTTCATATCGATATTGATGTATCAAAGGGTCGAAGGGCTTGGGGATCAAATTATAGTAGTAGTTCAATACCTTCATGGGCAAAGAAAGATGTGAATAATCACTTGAGGGCAGATACTACAAAGTTTTCAAAACTGGAAGTAATTAAAGTTGAAAAAAAACTCGAAGAAAAAAAACCTATTGAAAAGTTAGAGGATAAAGTAAAGGTGAAAAAACAAGAAGTAAAAGTTACTAATAAAATCTACCATACTATTAAAAAAGGTGATACTCTTTACTCGTTATCGAAAAAGAACGGCACAACTGTAGAGGATATTTGTAAATTAAATAAAATTAGTAACCCATCGAGTATAAAACTTGGTCAAAAAATCAGAATCAAATAAAACTTAATCTCATAGATTTCAAAATGTGATTATCAGTGGAACCACCATTTGCTGCTCCAAATCCTAAATAATAATTTCCACTATCAAATGTCACAGAAGTGAAAGTATTTTGAGGACTGAGTGGTTTTACGTTAATTGTTGAATACGAAATGTACATTGTAGATGTGCCATAATTATAATCCATCCAGTAATAAACATTTTGTCTAAATGAGAGAGTATTCGCTTGAAATCCAATTTCTGTACCAAGTTGCCTGTAGATAATTCTGTTATTGAAATAAGTCTGGAACATAAATACATTGATTGCTGATGAGGTTAATATAGCACCAACAGTTCCACCATTACCACCACTCAAATTATTCGCTGTAGTCCACTGAACACAAAATCCGTCAGCTCCACTTCCGTTTTTACAATCAAAATTCCACTCTAAACTGAAATTTCTATCGTATCTAATAGCATCATCAGTATAAATATTACCAACATTATTACCTGAAAGATTTGTCAGATAAATTTGATTAGACACAATTGCACTATAGCTATATAAAAATAAGCCAGTAGTATCTGAAAAATCAGGATAGTCATAGTAATAAGGATCTAACAAACTACTTGTCCACCCAATATTTGACGCCGTAACTATTTGTAAGTTTCCACTTACGTCTAATGTCGGTGATGTTTGTTGAGAAATAATCAATAATTTAGTATTAGTAATTGATGTTAAAGGTGTAGCTGGAATTGATATTGACTCAGTATTATAAATACCTGTTCCCTTTATGACCCTAACGTTACCTATTATACCATCAATATAATGCGTATCAGAGTCTGTATAATATCTACCAACAACCAAGTCTTGTCCAGTAAAGTCAGTATCATCAAAAAACTGATTTTGTAAAGTACCATTTATAAAACAACTAACGGTCCCGGAATTCCTACTCATTGCAACGTGATACCATTGATCAGTAGAAGCAGTATATAAATTATACGGACCACCAATATTTGAAGTCCAAAACTCGAAATGACCAGTATTTATAATATTGATTCTTGGTCCTATTTGTGTTGATATAGGACTTAAAGAAATAATACCATCATATCCAGAAAGAGTTGATAATTTAACAAATGCTTCTATAGTGAAATCATCCGTACCCAAAACATAATCACTCGAAGAGCTGATTAAGTAAGATGATTCAGATTGCGTAAATGTCATACTACCGAAAACATAACCATGTCTTACTTTATCAGTGTTGAAGTTTGATAATATCCTTGAATCTTGCAAAGCCTTTGAATAAACTTTAACTTTAGAGATCTTACCGTCGAAGTAGTTAGTGTATGAATATCCAACTTTTAGACTTTGTATGTCATCAACCTCTAGAGGTGCACTCGGGGTACCTGACTGTACTAAATTACCATTTAGATAAAGTTTTCTTGTTGTTCCATCATAAGTAGCTGCCACATAATACCAATTATCAACATACATAGATGATGTTCCTGAGAAGCTAACTGAGATATCATCGCCCCACCAATAGTTTGTGAGTCCATTTGCGTTTAATCTCAAGACATTTGACTTATACATTTGACCACTTGCTCCCCATCCAATTAATGTACCTTGTTCAGATGGTCCAAATGAATCTGATTTAAACCAAGCCTCCATAGTGTATGGTGAATTTCCAACTGGCAATCCTTGAACATATGGTGAATTTCCGATTGGTATTCCTTGCGCATATGGACCAAACTCGATGTTATTAATAATCAATTCACTATTCAAAAATGTGCAATATAAGTATAATGGGTTCGTCGGTGTGGATGTTGATGTATACACCAACACCTCATCAACATAATATCTCACCTCAATTCCATCCCAAATTATATTATAATTTGTTGTATCAGAATAAGTCCCTGTCATCGGATTTACATTGAAATTACCATCTTCAACAATCGTTAAAAAGTTTGTTCCTTGTACATAAAATCCATATTTCGGTTTTGAGTAATTAACTATTGCGCCATAAGGATTATCAGATAGACCACACATTAGAAATCCAGGGTTAGGTCCACCAGTCTGGAATTTTAATCTCACTCCACCAGAATAAGATTCTGAAGAAACTGTCTGTTTGGTATCCCAGTTACCATCTGGTTCAGTAGAGGTTACCGAGTTAGAACTAAATGTCACCCCATAGCTGACTAATGGTGATGGGTCGAAATTATAATTGCTTTTTCCAAAAAGGAAATATGCAGATGAACCATCAAAATCAAAAGACCCACCTCCCTCGCTACTCCACGAGACCAAACCATCTGAAATTCCATCGTTGTTGAATGTTGATAGATCACCCCACAACCCACTACTGGTGTAACCAGCAGCATCTAAAGATAAAACAAGACTCGGTGTGCCACCGCCTCCAATATTGAAAATACTTTTTGGTCCTAAGAATGATGATACTCTTGAAATCATTTAATCAGTTATTTTTATGCATATGTTCCAACTTGACCTAAAACTTGAACTAGTGTTGATGTTCCATCATATACAAACATTAATCCGATTATATCAACTTGATCTGCAGTTCCATCTGGCTCAGTAGCATTGGCCCATTTAATTGTTTCTACCCCACCACCATTAATTGTTAATCCAGTTATCATATATGCAGTTGCAGATTGATTTAAAATCAATGTATATGTTATCGTTGAATTAACCTCTACTGGTACATTTGTAAAGTCAACTTGGAAATCTGTTGATACACTGTTAATATATTTAATAGCACCCTCTTCGAAGTTAATTGAAAATGGTGATGTTGATACAGTACCACTTCCGGAAACCTCAACTGTTTGTCTAAAGTTTGTAGTACCATTTAAGAATATTGTATTGTCTCTTTCAGAAACATCTAAATTTTGACCACCTAATATAACTGAGTTACAAGAACAGTACATAGTATTGTTGTATCCACCAATAATTGACGAGTTAATAGAACAACAATAGATTCCATTATTACATCCGCCAATAATTGTTGAGTGGCAAGATTCACAACAAATTTCATTACTATACCCGCTAATTATTGATGAGTTATTACTACCACAAATTCTATTATAAATACCACCAAGTATTGATGATCCTCTTGAGCTGGTATAATAATACCCGCAAATTCTATTATCATACCCACCTAAAATTGTTGAACATCGAGTATAATACATTTTATTACAATATCCACCAATTATAGATGAATAATCAGAGTTTTCACAAATACGATTATCATGTCCACCAATTACAGAAGCATACTCTGAATTATATACGCAATTTACTCTACCACCAATAATTGAAGTATACCTTGATCCATTAATATAACCAAAAGCACCTCCTATAATAGATGAATAACAAGAGTTATTAATAATACAACTTATACAACCACCAATAATTGATGAATAAGAAGAGTTGTTAGTAATACAGTTTTGACAACCACCTAAGATTGAAGCGTATTCAGAGTCATTAATTTCATGATTACGACCACCAACTATAGACGAGTAATGAGATAAATTATAAATTCTATTATCACAACCACCTATTATAGTACTTTGTCTTGCACAACAAATACAATTATACACACCACCTAGAATAGATGAGTTACATGAGTAATTATGAATACTATTTTCACATCCACCAATAATTGATGAATCACAAGAATTACAGTTTATTAGATTACATTGACCACCAATAATTGATGAATCAGCTGAAAGACAGATATCACTAAATCCACCACCAATAATAGTAGATGAGTTAGAAGCAGTCATACTATTATAAGAACCACCAACAACTGAACCATTACTTGAGTTATAAATACTATTCATAAATCCAGTCATTGACTCAGTAGCTCCAACTACAATTCCACCAAAATTTGGTGCTAAACTTTCAACAGTTCTATATCTAATTCTACCATCAGCATCAGAAGTAATAATTCTAGTATCGGTAGGTTCATTTTGTAAAGTATTAATTTTTAACTTAGAGACAAAAACTGTATCATCTTCATTATCAAGTGACATACTTGCGCCACCAATGATAACAGATCTTTGTGATTGACAAATTTCATTATTACAACCACCCATAATAGATGATAAGTTTGAACAACAAATTTTATTATTAAAACCACCAACAACTGAAGAATAATCTGAATTGTCATATATCAAGTTACAATAGCCACCAATAACTGATGAAAATTTCGAATTGTAACATATTTTATTACACTTACCACCTATTACACTATCACCCTCAGCTCTATCTGCTGTTATGTGAACTTCAAAGTCACCAGAAATTTCATTATTACTACCACCTATGATAGCTGAATCACAAGTATAGTTCTGAATAAAGTTATTCTGACCAGCAAATATACCTGAATTGCAAACTGGTGCACTTGAAGTTATGCCTATGCAGTTTTTATAACCACCAATTACAGCACTTCTTATAGATTGATCAATAATAGTATTACAACGACCACCCATAATAGATGATTCTTCAGAGTTGAATATAAAATTGCAAAGTCCTGATGATACGACAGAATTACAAGAATATTGACATATACGGTTACGACAACCACCAAGAATGATAGATCCTTCGTTACCATTTATTAATTTATTATAATCACCGGCAATAATTGCTGAATAGTATTGATAACATCCACATATTGTATTGTTTCTTCCAACAAATATACCAGACGTATCCGCACAACACGCAATTGTATTTCCGTGTCCACCAACAATACTAGAACCTAAATGAGCACAACAGACCAAGTTATTGTGACCACCTATAATTGTTACCTCACAGGTATCACATAATGTATTACAGTATCCACCTAGAATATTTGAGAGATTTGTACCGCAACAAACGTTACAACATCCATTCCCTCCACCACCTAATGTAGAAGCATCTCTATAATTTATATTACCCTCTGAGTCTGATACCAGTACTCTAGTATTATCGTTACACAGATTTAAATTATTAATTTTAAAATAAGGAACTAAAACTGTGTTACTTTGTGTAGCTAATGTTAAATTATAACCACCCAATATAACAGAGTTTTCAGAATTAATTATACTATTTGTAGAACCACCGATAATTGAGTTACCACTAAGACAAACACTAAAAATATCACCATAATTATCACTAGCAGTAAGACCGCTTGTTATAATTAAATTTGATTCACCACCAATAATTGATGATTTAGTTGAATAACAATCTATTCTATTGCAGTGACCTCCTAAAATACCAGAATTATTAGAGTAGCAATTTAAAGTATTATAACCACCTCCTAAAATAACACCATAACCATTATCATTATTACCACCAATACATATTGTATTACAACATCCACCAATTATAGCAGAGTATTGTGTTTCACAAATAAGTCCATCAGAACCACCAATTATAACAGAATAATCAGATTCTCCATAAATTTTGTTTCGCTCACCCGCAATAATTGCCGAGTGATCTGAACAACAAATCGTGTTATCAGCACCAGCTATAATTGAGTTTCTTCCAGCGCCATCATATCCAACAACTTTATTACCACAACCACCAATAATTGATGTGTTATTTGTATCACAAATTATTTGATTATAACATCCACCAATAATAGTTGAGTTACAAGAAGAAGAATAATTTGAAAAAGTAGATCCACATAGACAGTTACCACAGCCACCAATAATAGATGAATTATCAGAATCGACAATTATATTTGTACAACCACCAATAATTGAGTTATTACTAAAACAAATATTAAAAACATTACCATAATAATCACTAAAAGTAAGACCAGTTGTTATAATTGAGTTATTATGACCACCAACTATAGATGTGTTAAGTGAACAACAAGAAATACAGTTACCACGACCACCAATTATAGATGATTCACAAGAAAAGTTACAAATATAGTTATTACATCCACCAATTGTTGCGGAGTTACAAGAGAAACAAGTAACACAGTTCTCATATCCACCAATAATGGATGAATAGTTAGAACAACTACAAATACGATTGTCATAACCACCTAAGATTACAGCACCTTCGTTACCACCTCTAATACAGTTATCATAACCACCAATTATAACAGACTGACAAGATTCCTCACAGATAGTATTATCATAACCTCCGAGAATAACAGATAAACATGAACGATCACAAATAACATTAGAACACCCACCAACAATAGATGAGTTGCAGGAACCATAGTAGTTGCCTGGACTGAATGTTGATCCACAAACACAGTTTCTCATACCACCAATAACGACAGAGTTACAGGAATATCCATCTACAATATTAGAACATCCACCAATTATAGATGAATTACGAGAATAACAACAAATTTTATTAGAATAACCAGATATAATAGAGTAGTCGGAATTACAACAAATGTTGTTTCCGACACCACCTAAAATAACAGCACCTTCATTTTCACAAATGTGGTTATACGCACCACTAATAATAGCAGACTGACAAGAACAGTTAATATCATTAAACCAACCACCTATTACCGACGAATCATAGGTAAATTTACAAATAGTATTACTACGACCACTGATTATAGTAGAATTAGTACTTTCACAAGTAATTAAGTTGCATTCACCACCTACAACAGTTGACCTGCTTGATAGAAGATCAACACAATTATAAGATCCCCCAAGTATAGAAGAGTTAGTTGAGCCAATTAAAGTATTTTTATACCCACCAATGATAACGCTCTGGTAAGCACTATTTGTACAGTGATTTAAACCTACACTTAAATTCCTGTTACTATCAAACGTGAAATTTTGTGAACCAGTCGCTGGATTTCCTTCACCATCGCCAACAAAAACATAACTTGAATCTAAAGAACCACCCCCTTCAACCGAAGTTCCAGCTGGTCCTTGTGGACCTAAGTCACCTTGTGGGCCTGCCTCACCCTGTGGACCTTCTGGTCCCATCTCACCAGGAGGTCCTGGTTCACCTGGATCACCTATAAAACCTTGTTCACCCTGGGGACCTGCTGGTCCTTGTGATCCTGAAACACCTTCGTAAGCTAAAGATTGAAGATAAAGGAAGTTACCATCCATTTCTTCAATTGTTAGTCTTCTATTTAAAATTCCTCTGAGAGTTAATGAATATGTAGACACAGTAAAATATATATTTTGATTATATATTAAGAATCAATTATAGAAATACGGACTATTTTTTACCAAGATCCTTTAAACCAGTATTTTCACAGATAAAAGGAAAAAATGCATGAACAAATAATTTTAATGAGACCAATTGACATCTTAATATTCAACCAAAGGCCGATAACATATGTGAAAAATAGTTGTGACCAGTTTCTTTCAAATGTTTCATAAAATTATATGTCAAAAAATATTAAACTTTCCATTATCGAATGTCTTTAATATATATCATATGAATGAAAAAACACTTAATATTGTTCTAGATGAATATGACTATAACTGCTCAGATGGTTGTTGTCATCACTATGGAATAGTAACAACAATAAATGATGTTGAGTTAGATTGTCATAATACTGATGTTGAAACAATCTTAACACAAGCTCTAGAACATTTAGGATATAAAGTCAATATAGTAAAGAAAATAAACGGTGAAGAGTATTAGTCTTTCACAAAAGTAAGTCTAATAGACTCATTCTCGCTTATAAAACAATTTTTCAATTCTTCTAAAGTAACTCTTTCTCTCATATCATAGTCTGGATCATTTCCAAATTCAGTAACTATAAATATACTTCCATTCCAATTAATATTTTTCATATAATTCATAACAGTTGTAATAGTTAATATCACATCATCAGAAATATTCTCATCTTTATAAACTGGTCCTTCATCGTCTTCATCTCTCTCTAACTCTTGAGGATCTTCATCTCCAAAGGAAATATAAACTTCGATAAACTTACTCATATCATCACCCTCAACAAAGAAATACCAATCACCTGAAACATCTTTCAGATCGGTTAATATATCCTTTAAGTCGTCACTTATAGATTCAACTGATTCAAAAATTTTATAAATTTTTAAGTGTTTCATTCAGAATCTTATATATTAATTTGCGTCAAAAGAAAAAAAATTTTTGTATATTTACTAAACGATATCAAAATATTTAATGAAAAATGAGAAATATCATAAGATTAAAACAGGTTCAAAGAACTAATAGCAAACTTTTTCTTGTAAAGTTGATCAAGGAATGTGGTCAATTAGATTTAAAAGAATCAAAAGAAATTTGTGATCAACTTGAAACAGGTCAAACAATGCAGTTTGAAGTTAGAGATATTAGTGTTGTTAAAAAATTTAGAAATGAAATTACAACTTATGGTGGTGAATATTTAATATCAGGTGGTGCTGATTTTGTTAGAGAGTTTAAAATGCTTGAGTTGGGATTAGGAGAAGATTCAGACTATATCAAATTTATAATAGAATACTTTGAAGTAGTCAAAGATAAATCTAAATTCTTTGAATCAATTTTGGCAAATCTATCTCGTGAGCAAATTGTATCTGTATTTGAAAATTTAAAAGAAGATTATGTTAGTAATATGTGTTAATAATGTAAACTTACCACTTACAATAGGTAAAATGTATGAAGTTATTAAAACTGTAACTATACCTTTTTCTAGTTCAAGATATGATGATCCAAGTGGTCCACACCTTTTAATCAAATGTGATAATGATGAGTTCAGACACATTGATCAAAGTAATTTCAGAGAACTAACTATCTACGAAAAAAGAGAACTAAAAATAAAAGAATTACTAAAATGAAATGTTCAAATTGTAAGTCAATAATTAAAAATGAGTCACTAACCATTCACATTGGTGACGGTGATTTTGTTTGTGATGAAAAGTGTGAAACTCAGTTTATAAAAAACAGAGAAAATTTTTTCAATAATGTTAGTAATGATTCATGGTTTAATAATTGGCTAGAGAATTAGTAAACTTTTATCTAATTTTGAAATAATATAATTATGTTTGTAATACCGGTAACATATAAAGAAATATCTAACGTACCTAAAATAAAAAAATGGGTAAAGAAACTTAAAAAACTAACTTTCTCAGAAGAAAAAATCAATAAAGAGAAAGTAGAATTTCTTTGCCAATTTGGTTACTTTGTGCCAAAAGGTCATAACACTCCAGAAAAGTTCGGAGAAATATTTGAGATGACTTCTAAAATGAAGTACCATGAAAGACTTGAGTTTGAACTCAAGAAAGTTAGAGTTTTTATTGGAATCAAATATGAAAAATTCTTTATGTCTGACAGACTACCAAAAGGTACACTACCAGACCCAGTATTTAATATCGTCAGTGAGTTAACTAAAGTCAAGATGATGGTTGAGTCTCAGATGCACGATAACTCAGAAGTCTTAAAATCTATTCCACCGGTTGATAAGTCTGTAATTGATATCGAACTATTTAAAGATATTGCAACAGCCGAAATCAAACAGGAATTCAACTTAGACGATATCTTAGACAAGATAAATGAAAAAGGAATTAACTCTTTAAGTGATGAAGAGAAGAGATTCCTAGATGATTCTGCTAAATAAGTTTTTCTTTTTTATTTTCCATAATATTTATTTAATAAATAATTTATGGGACTAATAAAAAGATTTCTAGATTTCATCAGTTCAAAGAATGAAACTAAACCAAAAGTTGAAAACACACTTTTAAATTACGAAGAAGTCAATAGACTATTTTTGATGGTAAAAGACTATTGCACTTTCAATGATATTGAGGGTGTTTCAATTAACTGGCCAACTTGCGAGGATGAAAATGGAATTGCTTATATGTCCTATGAATCAATTTTTCAAGCGACTAAATTGTATGACTATATTACCAAATTAGAAAAATTTAGTTTCGAATTTCAGATGAAAATTGACCGTGGAACTAATAATGATCTTTTACGTTCTGAAGTAGATTCTGCTAAACGACAATTACAAGCAGAAGACTTTAATTTAATTTGGAACAAAAGAGACTACACACCTAAAAAAGAGTTGGAAGACGGCAGTGTTGAGTATGAAAGGTATGATAAAATAATTATCAAACACAAATCATTTATAGAGGAAAAACCAATTTATTGGAAAAAATAAAGCCTCTAAACTGTTTAGAGGCTTTTATTCAGAGCGGAAGACGAGGCTCGAACTCGCGACATTTAGCTTGGAAGGCTAATGCTCTACCAACTGAGCTACTTCCGCTTTTTAATTTTCAAAAAAGATTAATCGAAATGACATTCGTATTCTTCACCGGTAATCTTTTCTCGGGTTACATCAGATTGATTACATTCTTCATAAAGACTTTCATACCAATCTTCGTTGGTTGATTTCATGTCATCCCAGTTATTTGAGATATAATCTTTCATCTCTTCTTCAGACATCCCATTTAATTCGGGATAATCTGCAACATTAATTGTAACCGGTTCTCTAACGAGCATTGTACTATAATACTCGACACATCTTACTGAAATTGTTTTTGGTGAGGTCACAACAGTTTCAACCTTTTTCTTTTTTTCTTTTTTTGGCGCTGCCATTTTTGCTTTTTCTTTTTTCATAGTTAGGAATTATAAAGAGTCATAAAAATTTTTCTCAATCTCATCAAGTTCTTCTTGTGTAAATTCATCATCAGTTTCAACATCTTCAACTGAATCTGACGAGTCAGTTGAGCGAACAATAATGGCAAATGTTCTGCCATCTTCCATTTCACCAAAATACTTAGTGAGTTTAAACATTAATTCGGAGTTTTCAAAGTCTATATTCATGTTAATTATTTTTCGTAAATTGTATCACATTCTTGCACTAAGATAAGGTATTTCTCTCCAGTAAGGGTATCCTCACCATAGTACTCCTTTACATTACACATAACGGTGTCGATGGTTTTTACTTTAGTTCTTTTCTCTAAAGTCACTGATGTAAAATAGGTACAAATAACTATAACTAGTAATAAGACTAAGAAGTATTTGGTATTTCTATTCAAAGTGTTTTGATTTTTCATGTATACATAAAAATAGTTAAAAAGTTTTATTTGTAAATAAAGTTAATATATACCATATTCTATGAACTATTTAAAAACATTTGAAGAATTGTGGCCGTTTAAAAAAGAGTCTGAAGCAGAGAAGAATAAAAAATCCTTAATTACCATTTGTAAATGGCTAATAGACTCACTCTATGATAAAAAACTGATTGGTCACAAAATTAAAAAAGTAGAAGTTGGTTACTCACAAGTTAAAGACAACGTTTTTATTATACAATTTATAGGAGAAGACTCTACTGTGATAAGATTCTCTTGGCTTATCGATAAAGACTTTAGAGTAGTTGACTTTGATAAGTATTATGTTATAGAAAGTGATAAAATAACTTTACACTTTTTAAAACATAAAGCAGATAAGGCAAATAAAGATAAGTATCAAGAACTAGACTTAATGGTTGATAAGATGAATAAATTCTTTACTGCTAATAAACTTATTTAAATTTATCAAATCTAATTTCTAATCTCTTACACATTTTACTAGTTTCATTTAAATCTAAATTAGTAATAACACTCCTGTAGAAATCACTTGGTCCTTCTTGACCAATTTTCTCATCATTGATAACGTGTGAAGAATTTAAATTCCACCCTTCAGATTCTAGATATGAGAATAGATGACTAATTAAATCAAACCATACACTTATATCAGTCTCAGTCTGATTACCAAATTTGTTTAGAAAGTTTATAAAAATATCAATCCTATCGTGATCTCTAAAGTTGAAAACTTTAATATGTAAGTCGTGACCAGAGTCAGTTATTTCTTTTAAAATATCTTCGACTTCGGTCTCTATCGAAATATTAGATTCGAATATCTTTTTTGATTTAATAAATTTCATTGTAAGTATATATTAAACCCCATCAAAATTATCTAATATAAATAAAAAAGAATTTTGATAAAATGCTTGGTCCAATTAACTCAGAACTTAAAAGAAAAAATAGTGAAAAAGAACAGATAATTTTCTTACAAAAAGTTGAAGAAATTACTAAACTCTATATTGATGTGAACATTCCTATTCCAACCGAAGTGCAGTTAAAAAACGCTGAAGAAGTTGCCTATTGTTATAATAAAATTGGAAAAGAATTACCGGAACTAACAAAAAAGAAGTTAGATTTTTTAAATAAAATTGGATACATAAAACTAGGTTTTATACTAGTAGTTTTTGGTCTACTTATAACATTTTTACTTACAACTGAAAAGATTTCTCTATTCTATCAATTAGTAATATCACTATTTGTAGTACTAGGATTGATACCACTTTTTATGATCATATTAAACGGATTTATAGAAAACTGGGATAAGAAGTTACTAATTAAAAAGGATTAAATTTAAGCAGCCTTTTTAACCTCTTCTCCTTGATCTTCTTTAGAACCTTCTTCTTTAGTGATTGGTTTGATGGTGGTCTTTGGTGCTTTAAATCTATAAAGTTTAAAGAAGAATCTTTCACCTTCGAAGTATCCAGAATAAAGATCAAAAGAACTTTTATCTTTGATTAACTTATTAAATACCTTATCACCTTCTTTTGACTTTGGATCCATCTCCCAATGAGTCGGTGTCAAAACAATTTCTAAATCAACTGACTTTCCCTTTTCAAGTTGATTCTGTCTTTCATAATAGTAACCAGTTGAATTTTGATACTTATAAGGACCAGATGTTACAAATACTGAACCACCAGCTGGAACTTGGCCAACCGCTACGTTAGCATCTCTTAAATCTATTGCGCCTCCGATTCTATTAATAATTTGAATATTAAACATCTGATATTCATTTTCAATTAAACTATTATAAATCTTATTAATCATCCACATAAATGCAGGTGCTGCAAGCATAGATACTGGTCTGTAAGTATCAAACAGTGTTTTAACTGTTTTCTCATCTTTTTGCATCTTTGAAATTTGATCTGAGAACTTATCAAACTCGCCACGAGAGCTAGACATAGCAAAAGTAATTGCATTAACTATATCTTTTTGAGACACTGGTTTCCCATCAGGTGTGGCAAAAGCCTCATTCATTTTAAAACTTTCAAATGTTTTGATAAACTTATTAGACATAAAGATGATTTATTTTTTAATATAAATCTATATATTAAAAATCTACTTTGAAAGTTCTTCTATCCAAAATTGGATTTTAGACATTTTTTCATACTCTTCAAATTGATAAAGATAAACCAGTCTATTTTTAAGTAAGGTAATATCGCTAGAATACTGTTTATCTTTGAATATCAACTCCCTAAACTCCGTTTTGTTCATACTAAAATATAGTATGAATCAGAGTTAAAAATAAAATCTTTTTAAAGAATAGAGTCTATAGCCTTATCACGCCTTTCATCAGGGTTAAGTGGTCTCCACTTCTTTTTTAAAATAGTTCTATAACAATCAATTTCTGTTTGATGTCCATTAGAATTCCTAGTATAAGTTTGTGGATACTCTTTTATCATCTGATTAACTCGTTCTCTTGTGGATTTAGTCTTGTCTGTAGAATTATGATAAAATAACCAAGATTCCCAGTAGTGATCTGGTTCTCTTGCGGCTACTGTGATTGCTAATTGATATTTAAAAAAAACAAAAGAAAATACTGGTGACCATTCGAATCTATAGTCAGTACTGGTCCACTTAGTTTTCCAACCAAGTCGGCAAAAATCAAATCCAAATTTCTTTTCTACAAATTTAGAATGTCCTGGTTTCTCAGGATCTTTAACAATCCTTCTTGGAAAGAAGTAAGGAACACCAATTGCAATTTTACCAAAGTAAAATCTAAGTTTTGGTCTGACAAATGGTGACAAAAAGTAATTAATAATTTCCATAGTATAAATATAAATGAAATCTTCTAATAATATATAAATTATGTTAGTGAAGTTTCAACACCTTTTATCATTCGATTCTTTTACAAATGAATCTAGTGATCCCAAAGTAGGAACTGGTAAAAAACCAAAAGGTTCTAAAAGACGACTTTATACAGATGAAAATCCAGAAGATACTGTGCCTATAAAATTCAGAACTCTAGAAGATGTAAGGAAGACTTTGAATAGAACAGATTTTAAATCAAAATCACACGCAAGACAGTCACAGATTATAAATCTAATCGAACAAAGATTAAGAGTATCGCTTAAGATGGCAAAAGATCCCCAAACTAAAAAGAGATTAAAAAGAGCACATGATTATATTTTAAAAAAATGTGAGGATTCAAAAGAAAAAACAAAAAGATTAAAAAGTTCTTGACAAAGTGAAAAAAGTTTATTATATTTACAATTATTAAATAATCAATTAAAATTAATTAAATATATGGCAACAAAATTCAATGCAAATTTCTACGTTAAAGAAGGTCACAACCAAGGATGGCAAAATGTTGAAATCAATTGGCCAAAAGACCAAGACCGTTCAACACTCTATTTGGAAGAAAAACAAAACCGTAGAATCAGTCGAATGATTGCAGCTCAAACAGGTTACCAAGTTGAGTCGATCCGACTAGAAGAGCTAAAACCTCTTAACTAAGATAATCTCAATAATAAAAAAAACCTCAAATTATTGAGGTTTTTTTATTTTTACTTAAAAAGTAAACTTAGTAGTATTTAACATATTAATTATCCACTCAGCATATTGTTTTGGTGTGAACTTATTACCATGTTTTTTTAATAAATCTTCAAATGAATTATTCACCGCGTCACTAACCTTTACACCCCAAGAACTAGTTTTACCAGTATCTACACCTTTACTATAAGGTCTTTGAATAGTAGATATTTTACTATCACCAAGCCAACCGTTAACTAACTCTTCTACCTTAGATTCATCCTCTTTTTTATACCAGTAGAATTTCATATGGTCATTATCCTCTAAATAGTGATTCAAGTTATATCCGAATTTCATGGAAATAGCCGAGTCTTTTAAATCACCATTCTGACAAGATTTATAAAATCTCCCTATAAGATCACTAAGTGAATTAATCACAGTTTTAAAATTATCTTCAGATTTATCAAAAGTCAAATAGTAGTTATAAGTTAGTTCACCTGATTCAACCTTTTCTTTGCTTTTTAACCGTCTATTAAAGTTAAATCCAATCCACTCTCCTTGAGAGTCTTGAGCCGCCATGATAAGATCATTTTTAGAACCGTAAGTTTTGAGGTAATCATCACATAAGTTTTTGAATTTATCAGAGTTTTTAATAATCCACGACTTTAGTTCTGGAGTATCACTTCCACTTTTACGGATTAGTTGATTATAAATCCAATTTCCTAAATTAAGATCAGGATTAGAAGTTAGTTTTTGTTCTATATAACCTTCTAGTTTTTTAACAGTCTCCTGACTTGGATTAAAAAACTTTGTATTTTCAAATTGTTTATAACTAGTTAAGTGTTTCATAGTTCACATCTTTTTAAAAACTCTTTATAGTCAAAATTGATATCTTCCTTTTTGAATATCTCGATTTGACTATTAGCAATTGTTCTTCTATTTTCTACATCTTTTACCTGTAAAAGTATATCTATGATACCTTCTATCATAGGCTTTTCATCATATCCTAATTCACTTATTGATTTTAAATGTTTCATATTTGATTTAACAATTTGTATAAGTAATTAGAATCAATTTCTAGTTTATCTTTATCGCCTATTTTTAAACTTTCATGATCTACTGATATTGTATGCTTTGATTTATCAACTACCACATAATATCTCAAAATACGAGCTTCTATTTTACTATCACTCTTTCTTAAAATAGTAACAGCATCTGGAAAAGGTGGGATCTTAACAATATTGATGATTCTTTCAAATTTTTCCACGTCTTCTTTGAGCGTATCTTTAGAAAAAATACCTTTTAATTTACCAATTGCTTGATCTAATTTACTTGGTCCTTTGATCTCTTCAAACTCTTCATTTATTTTAAAAGATTCAAATGATTTTAAATATTTCAAACTAGTTGATTCTTTAACTTCAGATATAACCCTCTTCAATTCTTCAGTATTATCTTTCATTATAACTTCATCAAATCCTTCTTCTGGTGAAACCTCTTGATAGTTTTTAAACATACGATCAAATACATCATCAGATATAGTTTTTGATTTACCTAATTTCTTTGCTTCTTCAGCTCTTTTTCTACCTACTTGTTTAATAATATCTTCCGATCCTTTAAAGTTAAAAACAACTGCTACTTTATGATATTCACTTTCTTGGCCTTCAATTGCTTTAAGAGCTCCTTTTCTGGAACCACTATTCATATTTGTCATATCTACAACTATATTATCTTGACCTTTAGCACCTGAAACTTTATCAGTGAATAGCTTTTGAACTTTACCATTAGCTTCAACTAATTTATCATAGACTAATTTAGGCGCTCCTGGCCAGTTCATATAAGCTGGAGCTGGAACAACTTTACCATACTTTTCACTTACATCTCCTTCTGTAGAGTCGGCAGGTGGTGACATAAACATATCGTCATAGGTCCAACCGTATTCTTCAGCAACTTTTTCAGCTAATTCATCTCTATTGATTACATATGGACTTACTTCACTGAATGTTTGTTTTATCCAAGTTGATTTACCAACTGATGGTGGTCCGACTAATACCCAAATTGTTTTTTTCATACCGTTCAATTATTTTATCACTTTTATATATTAATTAATTAATTTAATATATAAAATGTAATCAAATCAATGATAATGAAATACCTTAAAATATTTGAATCAAAAACTTGTAAAGACTACTTTGATGAGTTAAATTCTAAAACCGGTGTAGACGGAATATCTCCAGAATTGGATGAGTTGTTTTTAGAACTTAAAGACGAGTTCAAAATTGATAATCGAGATACCACTGGTGCACTCTCGGATTTAAATATAATAGTTACTTATAAAAGACAAAGAGAAAGAAAATCATCACTCAGGTATTTCTATTTTAGAGATCTGTTTAAAGAAGGTAGAAGAGAACCAAATAAAACAGAAACTAATTCAATTAAACAATTTTTAGAACACTGTGAGATAGCAAGTGACATAAGTTTTGAATACTGGAAAGAAGTAGGCTTAATAATAGATAACGAAGAAGAGTTTGAGAGAATTAAAGTAGAAATCAATAGTATATTAGAAAGAGCTAGGTCAATGGAGTATAGATCAAATATCGGACGCTCAAAGGGAAAGTATTACACTTTATATTCCAACTCTACTTGGTTAGGTGATTTTGAAGATTTAGACTCCTATTACGAAGATGGTTTGCGTCGAACTACCTCACGTTATTTGAGAATATGGTTTAAGTTTGAAGGAGAGATTGATAAGTCTAGACTACTTAGTTCAAATGATCTAGACGGTCAAATTCCACAAAATATCTTAACAGATTTCAATGAGTTCGCTAATAAGTTAAGAATGTCACAATCCGATAAACAATCACTCATTAATATCATAAAACGTGGAGACTGGTCAGTAGAGTCTTAATTTTAGAAAATATTTATAATTTTTTATTGAAAATTAAGAATTTTCATTTATATTTGTAAAAGTTCTTTGAAAATATTAAAAGGTTGATTGGGAATTTGGGGCTAGCGTATAGCAAGAAACGCCAATCATAAAAGTAGATGTCCACTCCCCCATCTTCTACTTATCCTATATTTACGTGTTGTTTCCTTGAGAAAGGATAGTATGAGTGCGGTTCCTTTGGTTCTAAAACTCACAACACAGAGGACTTCTCATCCTCAAAATAGTCAGGTGGCGGAATTGGTAAACGCATGAATAAAGGTTAACAGTAAAGGTAACATAGAGTAACCTTGAAAAACACCGGTGAAAGTCCAACTCATAAGTTACCTTGCAGGTTCGAATCCTGTTCTGACTACAATGAGTAAGAGATACTCAGAGTCTTCGAATCAAGACTTTAAGAATGATTCCGCAGAATGTCTACGGCGCGAGTGGGACATCGTGGGAATAAAGGGTGCAGACACAGTCCCTCCCAGTAGTGTTGGCTGTTTTTAGCGGGTAAGACCAGCAGGTTTTTAAGAAATAGAAAACCGATAAATCTACTCACCAGTAATCTCAAGGTGGGGAAACATAGTCAGGTGGCGAAAGTTGGTGTTTCCGCGGATAAAACACCATTGGTAGACGCGACCTCATAACCCTGGGGTGCTCACATTGAGGGATAAAAACGGTGAGCGTGCAGGTTCGAATCCTGAACTGACTACTTTTAGATTGTGATGAATTATCTTCGACTTAATATATACCAAAAAGATAATTTAACGTGATGAAAAATCTAAAGAGATTCGATAACTACAATAATATCGACACACAAAACGAAGGTGTTAAAACTGGACTACTTAGTGGACTTGCAGCACTTTCTATGATGATTAGTTCTTGTGAAGGTATTAAACCAAAAGAATTTGAAAAAATTCAAAATCAAATTGATACCTTGAAAAAGGAAGAGACTCTTGGAGACACTACTAGTTATAAAGATCAATCAAAACCAAAAAGATTTATTGTCACTTTTAGATTTAGAGAATTGTATTCAGAACTTACGATTAACAAAGTTGATTTTACATTTGATATACCAGTTGACGAAGAATATTATAATAAATGTCAAGTAGGTGAACTTGTTGAAAGAGACATTAGATCTTTTACAGATTATAGTGGTGGTGAAGTTTTTATTGAAGACAAGAAGATTGAATATTAATTCACTAAAATTAAAAACAATTAGGTAGTTTTCTTATATCTACCTTATGAAATATTTAGTAATTCTATCAATTTTAATTCTCACTTCTTGTCATGATAGTGCAAGAGACTATATCAGACCCACTCCAACAGTAAAAGGATCTGAAGCTGAATTAGATACTTTATCTCCACTGTATCACACAGCAACAAGTATTTACTCTTATGAAGGATGTGAATATATTGTAGTTGGATATGGTGAGTCAAAATGGGGAACTCATAAAGGTAACTGTAAGAATCCTATACACTCCTGTAAGTAATATGAAAAATGATATGTAGGCTTTTTTAGAACTTAAACTTTAATATATACTCTTGAAATAAATAAAAAAAATTACATATACACCTTGTTATGTGTTAGTAAAAATAAAATTTTAATATGAAGTATATAAAAAAATTCAATGAGAATAATCAAAACTTTTTTTATGTTTTGAAAACAAACGAATATGATTCAAAAATTATAAATAAGACTACAAATTTAGATGAATTATTATCAAATTTAGAAAATCACATTTTAGATAAAAAAGGTGTAGGAAAAATTGATTTTGAATTTATAAAAGATAGAAAAAGTATTGATAAATCTGAAATTGAAATAGGTAAGTATATTTTAATTGTTAATTATAATGGTGAGTTTTACAATAACTTCATAATAGATGTCAATAATGATGGTTGGAATTTTACTCAAGATTCTACATTATATTAAAATGTTTTATACTAATGCATAAACGATAATCTTATCGTATATACAATAACTTTTATATAACCAAAACATCCAATCACCTATTTCATAAAAAGAATATGAAATTAAAACACGTATGAAACGCTCTAAAAGTAATAAAATAATTGCGGGTATATGTGGTGGTATGTCTAAATCTCTCGGTATAAATGCATGGTTTTTTAGAATACTATTTCTAATAATAGGTGGTGGTTTTTGGGTATATCTTTTAATGTGGTCCTTTATAAAGGAAGAAGATGATTTTCAATTATAAGATAAAAAAATTGAAAGACTGAACCTATATTTATGTAATATATACTTAAACATAGTTCGTATGAAGAGTTGTAAAAAATGTAATAGAGAATTTGAACCTGAAAAGGGTTTGATTAACTACTGTTCGATGGAATGTAGAAACAGTAGAAGTTGGTCAGATTATGATAAATTAAAAAAATCAGAATCGGCTAAAAAGTCTGAAAAAGTTAAAGAATCATTAGAACATAGTAGAGCACTTATTGATTTGAAAAAAATTGGAGAATTGAATAAAGAACTCGCTAATTACAAAATTATGAATGAGGAATTTGAAAAATTATCATTTGGTAGACTAAAGAAAAGAATAATGCTTGAGCAAAATGGTAAATGTAATAGATGTGGTATTTCTGAATGGATCGGTGAAAAGATAACACTGGAATTAGAGCATAAAGACGGTAATCATTTTAATAATGACCGAGATAACTTAGAATGTTTATGTCCGAACTGCCACTCTTTAACTTCAACTTGGAGAGGTAGAAATAAAGGAGATAAAAGAGTAAAGGTTAGTGATGAATTGCTATTAAAAACTTTACTAGATAACAATTGGAATATGAGAAAGTCATTGATACAAGTTGGTTTATGTCCAAAGGGTGCCAACTATCCAAAATGTCATAGATTAAAAAAATGGTATGAAAATAATATTTAATCTTAAATCGAGATTCATTATACATTAAACTTTTTTATAACTGATTAATATACTTATGGCGGAAGGGAGAAACGGTTTCCTCGTCAGTCTCATAAGCTGAAGACATTTGGTTCGATTCCAATTTCCGCAACTATTTTATGGACCTAGAAAAATTAGTCTGTATAAATCTTGATATAAAGTTTTCACACCATAGAAAATTAGAAATCGGTAAAATCTACCTAACTCATACTACAAGTGATGTCGATTCCATCGCTGTCTATAGTAACGAGTCTGGTAGATTTATTGGTTTTTTTAAGTCCGAAAACTTCGAGACTATTGAAGAAAATAGACAAAGAAAATTAAATAGTCTCTTATAAAAAACTTCACCCTACATTCCTTCTATATTTTATAGAAAAATAGATTAAGAAAATGATTAATAAAGACTATCAAAATAACAAAGAAAAAGACTTTGAAAAATTCTTAAAAAACGAACCGTTCAATCATCTTATATTAGACAATTTTATTGAAGATCAAGACTTTATTAATAAAGTTGCAAGTGAAGTTACCGAAATTCCAAACGACCAATTTGACTTTAACGAACACCATGAAGTTCAAATAAAAAAACGTGGTCTATCTCAACTAGATAGAATGCCAGAAAATACAAAAAAACTTGTAGAATTCTTTCAATCTTCTGAAATGATTTCTTATCTTGAAAGTATCACTGGAATAAAAGGACTCTTAGCAGATGGTGAACTTCTAGGCGGTGGTCTCCATAAAATGGATCGAGGTGGTCACCTTGCAGTACACGCTGATTTTAATATTCATATTAATACAGGTTATCACAGAAGAATCAATGCTCTATTATACCTTAATCCTAATTGGGAAAGTGAGTGGGGTGGTCAGTTAGAACTTTGGGATGGCGCAATGTCTCGTTGTTGGGATAGAGTCGAACCAATTCTTAATAGACTTGTAGTCTTTCGTATTACTGATGATGCTCTACACGGTCATCCAGATCCTATGATGTCACCAGAAGGAGTATCAAGATATTCACTTGCTTTTTACTACTATACACAAGATAGACCAGAAGAGGAAAAAGGTCCATTTCACTGGGCTCTGTGGCAAAGAAGACCAGATGGTAGATTTTAGAATAAATTTTAAATAAAATGAGATATAATAACAATACACCTTTTGAAGAGTTCATGTACCGATTTGCAATAGTATTCGGAGTTACTGTAATCGCCTTGAACTTAATTTGTCTTATAGTAAAATTATTCTAATGAAGAAAATTCTAGCAATATTATCTTCATTATTAATAGTATCTTGTAGGTCAAGAATGGAGACATTTCCCACATCTTGTAGTATGGTATATACAGATAACTTTTATAAATTTGAAACTCCACAAACTTACATAAAAAGATTAGTTCGATCAGAAGGTGATACAACTATATTATATGATATGGAAATATTTACTTTTGATAGTATTTTGTATATAAACCACGATACTACCTTTTTTGAAAATTGGAAAGTAGAGTATATTGAAAAGTAATTATTATAATTTTGAAACTATTTCCTTCTCATTTATAAAAGTAATCAAAGGGGAGTTACCAGAGCGGCCAAATGGGGCAGACTGTAAATCTGTTGTCTTTCGACTTCGGTGGTTCGAATCCACCACTCCCCACTAAAAAAGACAGAATTTAGTTCTGTCTTTTTCTTTATTAGTATTATTAAATAACCACATTATCAGTTACAGACTCAATTTGGGTTTGAATATCAACTGGAACATTTGATAAAAAGTCATAACCCGTTAAAGCCTCTATTTGATCCACTGAAGTTCTATAACTCCACCAAGGCTGACTACTAACTGTTTGATTATTAGGAGTCAATATAGAAATAACTCTAGTTGTATTTGTAACTCTTGTAACATCATTAGAACCAATTGGAATAACTAGTGCAATTTTCCACATACTTTGAGGTACTGTAATTTGACCATTTGATATAGTTGTTGTTACACCACCGTTACTACCAGTTCCACCACTACCCACACCACCAGATATTATATAAATTTCATTTCCTTGATTAAGTAAAGTTCTACAATACGCCTCAAAGTTATTCCAAGTAATTTGATTGTTATTTGGAGCTTGTGGAAGTATATTAGACATTAAAAAAGTTGCCGAGTTATCAGTAGATGAACCATCACGATCTTCAGATGGACACATATGACCTCTATCAAATCCTGAACCTGTATAACTAGATGAACTAGCTCTAAAGAATGTTGATGGAAGCTGACTATCTAAATTGAAACAATCACATCTTGGAGCTGGTCCTTTCCAAGCAGAACTTAAATGCCAACTAACCCAGTTCGGACCACCTCTTTGACTATTATAACTAAGAGTATACTGTGTCTTAACAAGTAAGTAATTCGTTGAATTAACTACGTTAGTAATAGCACCACTAGGATTTCCAAGTGCCATATTATTATCACGAGTTGGATCTTCACCTACTTCATCTATTAAAAAGTTATCTATATTTAATATACCACTGCCTGATAATTTCTGAATTTTAAATCTAGCAGGTGTAGTAAGATTAAGAGTAAATGTAGTAGAAGTTAAACTAGTAGATGTAGTAGTTATAGTTGAGCCTGTCTGTATCCAAGTAGTACCACCATCTATTGAATATAGAAGTTGCCAAGAAGAATTAGAAGTAGTTCCGTATTTAGCATGACTAATAGTAACAAAATTAACAGCAAAGTAATTATTAAAATTCATTTGAATACTTCCAGATGATTGAATACGAGCACTTTTTGAACCGGTCTTTCTATCAGAAGAACTAGTTCCAATAAGCGCATTATTAAAATACCACGTTCCACTACCTAGACTACAGTTACCTGCTGTATAACTAGTTTTAGTCCCACCCTCAAATGTTTCAGGAAATGTAGCTGCTGCTCTTTTTACTTCGTAATTCTCTGATTCTAAAGGTATATCAATCTCTTCTTTCTTACAAGAGAATGTTAAAGTGAGTAATAGTATTAATAATAGATTTAATCTTTTCATAATTTAGGATTAATTTGATTTTTTTTATATATTAGACTTATACTTTTAAAAACTGATATAATATGTTAGCATTATCTTGTGCCATTTGTGGAATCTTTATTGGGTTCTTTTTGTGTTATTTAATAACCAAAGATCAAAATAAAGATTAATCTTTAAAAATAATAGACACCATTTAGCAAAGAAGACTGAATGGTGTTTTTTAAACTAATTTAAAGTAGGTTAGAAAAAACCCTATTATTGCTAGAAGTATAAAATAAAATAAAACTAAGTGATTTGGATTTAATTTGTATTTCATAGTACAAAATATACTACAAAACACCCCCACTATCCACTAACTTTTATCATAACTTATACCACTCTTTAATATAACCTACAAATACCATCACAAGACTAACCAATGATATTGAAAAAAACATTAGGGGAATATCATCTGATACTTCTCCATAATTAACTAGATCACTAATTAAATAAATTATACAAGTTAACCAAATAAGTCCAGATAATATGTAATATATTGGACCATTTAGACAGTCAAATTTAATATAAGTTAAGATTTTACTCTCACCATCTAAAAGACTTTTAAAATCCTTAAATGTTTGTGAACTAAAGTTTAATACCCCTAACTTAGTGAGTAAGATAAAAAGAGTTGGAATTAAACTAAGTATAAAGAATACTACTCCACAATTAAATGATACCCAGTTAAATAGTAAAGAGAGAATTGTCATAGATTGATAATTTTTCATAAAATTTATTATTTTTTAATAAATTATATATTCTAAATTATTTATACACTAACACAACTTTACGATTTATCCAAGCTGTAGTTCCAAGTGATATATAACTTCTACCATCTAAGATAATTAAATCACCATCATAGGTAATTGCTGTATCTCCCTCTGAATAGACTATTTCTTTATATTCTAATGGAGCGGGTATTTCTGGTGAATCATCAACATTTATTACCTTTTCTGAAGTCGAAGTATCCACATTTGATACTTTACAAGAAGTGAAAATCAAGACTAATATAATTAATGAGTTTCTCATATTTTTATTTGTTTCTTTTGATATTATTTTGTAATATTTGTTATATTTATTAAAACCCTAAGTTATGAAAAAAATACTCTTAATCTCAATTCTAGTAACTAGCCAACTCTTTTCTCAAGTAGTTCCACCAAGAGTTGACCCTAATACTAAAGTAGATATTCCACTAAGATCGGTTCAAAACTTGGCATTTACTACTGGCGAATCTTTAACTTATAGAATTCACTATGGATTTCTAGATGCTGGAACTGCTACCTTAAAAGTAGAAGAAGGATCAGAGAGTATAAATGGTCGTGGTTCGTATAAGATAGTTGGTACTGGAAGGAGTCTTGGAACATTTGATTTCTTTTTCAAAGTAAGAGACCACTATGAAACTCACATTGATAAAGTCGGATTATTCCCCATTAAATTCAAAAGAGTCTGTAATGAAGGTGGTTATAAGATAAATCAAGAATATCAATTTTTACCACAAAAAGCGGCTTTTAAAAATATAAAAGGTGAATGGTATAGTTCTCCTAATTTCGTACAAGATATGGTTAGTTCTTATTATTACTTGAGAACACTTAATTGGTCAAAGGCAAAAGTTGGAGATGTTTATAAAGTGGTTGCAGTTGTAGATGATGAAATCTGTGAACTTAGAATGAAATTCATTGGAGTTGAAACTATCAAAATTGATATTGGTACTTTTAAGTGTCTTAAATTTGTACCAGTGGTTCAAAAGGGCAGAGTGTTTAAAGATGAAGAAGATCTTAAAGTTTGGATTACTGATGATTTAAACCATATCCCAATACTTGCTCAAGCTGATATATTAGTTGGTTCTATTAAGATGGAGTTACAGTCATATAGTGGTATAAGAAATAAAATGTCTAAATTATAAGAGATAAACTTTCATAATATTATTCTTTATAAATTATTATGACATTCTCAAGTCAAGGATTTGGACAACACAGACAAGAAGCTATTAATTTACTTAAAAGGGTTATTAGTATATTAGATGAATATTCAATAACAAACTTTCTAATATCAGGAACTTTACTTGGATATATCAGACAAAAAGATTTCATTCCGTGGGATGATGATATTGACCTACTAGTAGATACAAGTATTTATGAAAAATTAGATAGTATTTCTAATTCATATAGTAATATAAATATATTCTATAAGAAAGGTGAAAAATATGATGCAATTAAGTTTTGTTTTCAATCAGGTCAAGAACTCACTAGTGAAGATAATTGGGAAAAATATGGTTTAAGACCAAACTCTAAATACACCTGGCCATTTGTTGACCTATTTGTTTATGAAACTGGACCAGGTATTCACAATTGTGCCACCACTACTATAGAAGAATCGGGTGGTTTTACTTTCAGTATTTTTAACCCATTTTCTGGAACATGTAAAGAATCTTTTAGATTTTTCACAAGAGAAGAAATATCTTTTTTTCATAACGACTGGAAAAAGTCTGAATTTTTTCCAGCAAAAAAAGTAGAGTTTTTAGGAATCACCTGTAGTATTCCAAATAACCCAGACTATTTCTTAAAAATGAATTATGACGGCAATTACATGACCGAGATAAAATATACACAGACTCACAAATAAAATGATAGAATACGACGAACTCAGAAATTATATTGCAACTGGTGTAGATGCTAAAATCCTACAATATGAAGAACATGCATTAGAAATATCTGATGATAAAATTGACTTCCCAAGTCTTTTAGGTGGAACTCAAACATATTTGCTTCTCAATATGGAAAGACATGTTGAAAGATATAAGACTTCAGTTGAACAATTGAAAAAATTATCCATTCAAAATTTTCAACATTTGAAAGGAACTGATGGTAGAAATAAAAGTCAATTAGAAGAAGATCTAACTAGTATATTAAAATTCATAAAAAATTTCAATAGTGATGTAATTGATAATGATATAAAAATCAATGAATTCTCAGAGGTAGATAATCCAGATGTTCATATTCAAGATGGTCCATTAGGTTGTTATTGTTCTCATTTAAGATCAATGATTTATGGTTACTTAACTGAATCTGATTATACTATAATTATAGAGGATGATATATCTATAACCAATACCCAAAACATCGAAAAATATCTCACACAAATACCAGATGATTGGGATGTTATTTGCCTAAACTCAAGAGGTAAGAATGTAAAATATGAAGAACCTTTTTATAAGTTTATTGATGATTTTCATTCAGGACATTTCTATATTATAAAAAATAAATGTTTACCAAAAATATTTAAAGGAATGTATCCTCTAACAGATCAAGTAGATGTACTTCTTTCTGATATGCACAAAGACCTAAACATCTATAATATACCTGATACCGTTTATCAAAAGAACCTAGAAACAAATACTCAGAACAATCTTGATATTATTTTCAGTTCACCTAACTATATTCCAGTAACAGATACGTTGATTAGAACAGAAGAAATATTAAATTATTATGCTAATAAACTGCTCACTGATAACAGGGACCAAAACAGATTGATTGTTAAGCACTTAATGTATGATGTTCTTTATAACTTCATGTTAACAAAAGGTATTAACAATGAACCAGGTCCGAACATCGAGAACTATGTTTTTAGTAATCCTTATATTGGAAAATCGAAATATAATAAGTTGGAAAAATTTGTTGGTTTTTTCTTACAATGTACGAAAAAAGGAATTAATCCAAAGTTAGCAGGTAAAGGTTTAGCAAATGCACTGTTATTTACTTTAAATAAGTTCACTGAATTACATAATACTAATAGAGATATTAAAGCTTATGGATTTGGTTCAACTGCTCATACATATAGAGTTGGTAATGATCGGTTACTTAAAAGATATAATGAAAAATTAAGGTGGGCTACTGAAGGTCATGATGATCCAAAAACAATTATGTCCAAAGAAATAGAACTTTTAGATAAGTTAAAAAATGTAATTTCAGTTCCGAAACTTATTGACCATATTGGAATGGATATAACTATGGAATATAGAGGTGAATCCATTTACAATAATTTTAAACTACCTAAAGATTGGAAAGATCAGATAACAAATATATTTTCTGAACTCACTAAAAATGGTATATTTTATCCAGAGTTCAGACTACAGAATATACTAGTATTGGATAATAAAATTAGCTTTGTAGACTTTGGTATGGCTGAATTTAGAGATAAATGTGATAATACTGTTAACCTTGAAAAGTTTATTAAGTATTTGAGTTTACTTGATGAGAAATTCAAATTAGTGATTGATTTAGATGCAAGACAAAGATTGATTTCAACTTTTCTAAAAAATGTTAACACACCAACCCCGGCCATAAACAATCAGTTTTCCGATGAAATTGAACCACTGTTTGGTAATGACTTTTTTTAGATAGATTATTCAATTCTACCGTTTAAGGTATTTACCCTACAATCAGATTTCTCTTTTATTAGTTTAGTTAGAAATTCTAAATCATCTTGGCCATATTCAATCAATCTATATTTAGATAACTTCCACTGAACGACATCTTTGAATTTATCAGGATCTTGTTCACCATTTTGATTTTTACTATTATCATAGAATCTTTTAATCAGATCCCTTTGAGCGTAAAAGAATAGTAAAGTATTTCTATTTTTAACTGTTGTATTAAAACCGTGATAACTATAAAAATGAGGAGCAAAAAAAGAAACACTATTTCCCTTGTATCTAACTATCTTACAAGGATTTAATTCCTTGTCATAAAGTATAGTACCATTATCTAATTGTTCTACTTCTGTTAACTCATCTTCAGGCATATAGAAATTAACTGATATAAACTGAGCTGGTATATCTGTATGTATTCTTTGAAATCTCCCCGCATCAGTAAAAACAAACTGTAAATCATGATTGAAAACCATTTCATCTACGTGATTTCCATAATAGAACTTTTTCATTAAAGAGCTTTTTATCTCAATATCATCAAATACCTCTCTAAATATATTAATCTCCCTATCATCACAATCTTTAAGACTAAACTTTTTATTCATAAAATTGGGATTATCCCAGTTTCTATCTTGTAGAGTTTCATTATATTTATAGTATAACATCTTATCTTTTAACATTTGATAAAAATCATCAGGAAATATATTCTCAATATAGAGATTATAGAATGGTAAAGTATTTACTTCGGTCTTTTCTATTTTATTTAAAATCCAGTTTTTAATTTCAGTAGATATCATCAATAGTTGTTATTTTTCTAAGGTATTTAAGATGTCCTTTTATAAGATTAGGCTCTAATTTAAAATGGGATAAGCAGGTGAGTATTTCACATTGAATTTCAGGCTCAATATAATTATAGAATATTTCTTTAAATAAATTAAAATCTGTAATTTGTGGAGTACATAATTCTATGAAATTTTCTCTTGGTGCTATTTCCCACCCTAATTCAGACTTTCTTGCTAAACCATTTACTAGTGGTAAATAGTATTGTGAGTGTTTATAGTGTTTAGAAGACCCTAACAATTTAAGAATATAGTCCTCTGAAATAAACGGTCTTGCCGCGTCGTGAATTAGTATATTATTATAAGGTTTATCCCTTATAGTATCTAGTGCAGATTTTATTGAAGTAATTCTATTATCGATATCATTAATAACTACTTTGTGTTTAGTTGATAGTTTTTTATAGCAACTAGAATTTGTAACAATTATTATATCTTCGAAGAATTTTGATATAATATCCACACTCCAATCTATAATTGGTTTTCCAGAAATCGGATAAAGTTGTTTGAAAGTATCAGAACTAAATCGACTACTATTACCAGCTGCTAGAATTAAGGCAATATTCATCTAATTTATACTACAAAAAACATTTCGTGTTTAAATGGGTATAATTGATGATGTATAGTAAGCGAGAAAAATTAATTGAGATAGTTAATTCTGAGAAAATGGATATTGAATTAGCAATTAATATATTAATAAATTCTGTTGGTAATAACTATGATAAGTTCTCAAAAATTGATAAGTGGTTAATTGGCAGATCTTTACAAACGTTTCAGTGGTATTATAATAATGAAAAAGATATTGTAATTAAATTCGATAAAAAATCGAAGTCTAGTGACTGTGACGATATTTCCAATCATACCACTGAATAGTACCAGATGGTGGTTCTGGATCAATATTTGGTTCAATCAGTCCATAATAAACTATTATTGACATAAATATCCAAAATGTTAATCTTACAAACTTATTCTCGTGTGTTGCCCAAGCCCAGAGGATAATAAGGATAATACCAATAAAAATGAGATTTCCAAGAGAGGCTAGACATCCATTAGAATTAGAATTTTTCATATAAGGTATATATAGTGAAAACGTACCAATGATTAACTATCTCAACAACAAACCTCAAATTTTCTGATATAATACTGATGGAAATCATATTACCATTATTACAATTAATAGTCTCACTATCAGTCTTATTTATATGGACTTTTAGATATCATATAATTCAAAAAGAATTTAGAGAGTTTAAAATAGATCCTGTAACTAGAAATATTGTAGGAACTTTAAAAATCTCAATATCAACACTTCTAATTATTGGAATCTGGATGCCTATTCTTATAGCACCATCATCTGTTATAATGGGTTCATTAATGGTAGGAGCTCAGTATTATCATAAAAGTGCCAACAATTCTATTGAAAAAAGAGTACCATCTCTTTTACTTTTCTTTATTTGTCTTTTAATAACTGCCTATTCTATACAGATAGGATAATACTACTATTCGAGAGTTAAATTTATCAATTTTAGGTAACTAATATATACTTTAATAGATAAAAAAATTTAACAAAATGAGATATATTAAATCATATGAACAACTAAATGAATCTACAAGTTCTGATACATTAAAATCATTATTAGATAAATTCTCTAATAAAATAGACTCTAAAAAACTTGCAGAGGTAATCATACCTAATAAAGATATATTAATTCCATATTATAAAAAATATGTAAAAGATGGTGTGGTTAATGCTGATATGATTTATTCAGATTTCAGTAAATTTAATTTTAAAGCTAATGAAGGATATTGGAATGATGATGATTATGCAGATGATGAAAATAATCACCCAGTATTAAGATTCTTATATAAACTATTCGTTAGATGGCCTAAGAATTTCATCACCGGAGTATGGAGTATATTTAAAGATACTGTTATTGATTCTTGGAGAGATAATAAATTTATATCTATAATGATGAGTGTTCTATGGATAATAGCTTCAATTTTAATATACCTTCTTGGATATTTAACTTATTCACTTATTGAACATGAGGTTAGTGGCTTAGATAGTGGTATAGTAAAAGCTGAAGATTTTAAACCAGCTCATTATGAATCACATATACATACTGTTAGTAATGGTAATTCTACAATGACTTATACAACCAGTGATTGGGTTCCTGATGCATGGTTTGTTGAAGTTGAAGGTGAAAGTGGTCGAGTTGAAACATGGCAAACATACAACCGTGAAGTTGGTTCAAGTGTTAATACAGGTGATAAAGTTATCAATGATGATAATTGGACTTGGTGTGGAACAGATGAGGAATAAAACCTAGTAAACTTACTCCTGATTTATAAATTATATAAATACAGTATGTTAAAATACTTACTGATTTTTATTCCCCTATTCTCACAAGCTCAAATAACACTATTTGGTGAATTAAAGAATTCTAATCTAAGACAAGTAGATATCACCGTTATTAAAAGTTCTGGATCGACAGAAAATATAAACACCTTTGATAGAGAATATAAACTAAATCTAGACTATGGATTTGTATATGATATACAGTTTAAAAAATCAGGTTATTTAACTAAAACAGTTAGAATAGATACTAGAAATATCCCATTTGAAGATAGAAGAGGTGGATTTGAAATTGAGTTGAATGGTAAGTTATTAAAGAAAAAAGAAGGTATGGATCCAGATATCGAAAAAACTATATCTAACTTTGCTAGTTATGACCATGAAGTTAAGAACTTTATATTTGATACTGGAACTCAATTACGATATAATAACCTAGTAAAAGTAGAAAAAGTTAAGCCTCTAGAAAAAACCGAACCTAAAAGAGAGGATGTTACTGAAATGATTTATTATCTAGATAATAGAAAGATTACAGAAAGAAAGGTTAATAATGGAAAATGGATAGATGTCTACTTAAAAGTAGAATCAAAATATTTCACATTTTATTTTAAGAATGATATTGATATAACAGAACAAATCTGGAAATTAGATACAGAATAGATTATTCAGATTTTGCCCCAAATAACTCTTCAATTCTTTTCACTTCTGATTCATTTAGATTATTATATAATTTACCTAGAGTTTCTTTCATACCATCTAAATTATCACATTCACTTTGGTCTTGGATTTCATCCCAGAAATAGTCATAGTCATGATTGTAATTATATTCCCAATAAGTCATTTGGTCATGTGATACTTCTTCGCCACCAGTCCAGGTTATAATACCAGCAAAATCCATACCACGTTCTGAATACTCACATACTACATCAACATTATAGTCTTTAGATATTTTCTCCCATAAACCGGTTGTTGGTCCCCAGGCTGAATAACCTCTGATTGAGATTAGAAGGTCATCTGAATCATCATCGTCATATTCTATGGTATTGAAGACAGTCCATTTTGCTCCCCAGTCTTCAACATCACTAATATCTTCGAAAAGAATACCATATGTATCATTACTTAGAAGATTGTCATTTTCAATAGGTTCACAGTTAAGTGCTTCATTTAATTTTGTTAAGTTTTCTTCACTTCCAGTAATTTTAACTCTATATTCGCAATCGTTTGCCATGATTTAGTTTTGTTTTATAAGATGATATATTATAATTCTATAATAAAGTTTTAGTTTATTCTTTAAACTAATATATACAATAATGAAACATCTCAGAAAATTTAACGAATCTTTAGAAGAGGATTTAGAACAGTTTTATGGAAAAACACTTATGTTAGAATATACAAATTTAATTAATGATATTAAAGATAGGTGTTATGATTTAAAAGATTTAGGATTTGATGTTGAAATTGACTGGTCTTATTCTACAAGAATAGGAAGAGAAAAAACACCTAAAGTAGAGATACACATAACTGGTGAATCATCAGAGTATGACAAGAGTTGGAATGAGGTAGTTCTTCCAACAATTGAAATTATAAGAGGATTAATTAGAGATGAAGGCTTCTCATCAGGTTCTGGATTTGTTAAAAATGGAAGTGGATCAATTAAAACTACTTATAAGATAATTTTTGCATATTAATCCCTTTTAGAATTTGTATATTTCACTATACAATTAAATTTTATGTCCAAAAGATTTGATAGTAAAATAAAGACTTGGTTTTAATCGAAGTGGATCTTGTATTACAATATAAATTCTACCAAGTTCTCTTTCTTTTTCATCTTCAAATACAGGGTCTTTACCAACAGTTACTAACCAAATATATCTAGACTCGTCTTTTACTCTACTTTGAATATACATTGAGTAATCTTCAAACCATTTTTCACTTAAAAATCCGTTATTGATAAGACCTTCTGAAGTTAGTTTCATTTTACGTGGTGTGTTTATACCCGACTTCAATATTTCTACTTCTGATATGAAGACGTTATACACAATATTTTATTTCACTATTTCACTAAGGTATTTCTTAAAAAAATTGAATATGAATATATCCATTTCTTCATTTGTCTGAGGAATAGTTTTTAATTTATAAAGATAAAAGTTATTATGATAATTTACTGATATTCCTTTTTGACCCTCATAAAAGGGTGATAGAACATAATCACCAACTTTTAGATGTTCCCCCGACATTTCATCAATAATCTCAATAGGTAAAATATCACCATCAACTTCAACAGATGATATATTCATATTTTTAATTTTACTAAAAAACATTCTATTTGCATCAGACATATCGTCAGACTTTGGATAAATATGTTTTTGATAACCAGTTGAAATAAATCTATTATAAGAAACATCTCCTATATAAATTTCACCATCTATAACCCTAAGAGTTCTATCTTCAATATTGCCTGATGATAATTGGTTTAATCTATTCTTTTCTGCATCACTCAATGAGTCAATTCCTTTCTTATTTATCTTATCTAATAAATAATTAATATATTCATCATCACGACTTTCTTTCAACTTAAATGACTTGAAGTCATTTATATATCTTCTCATTTCTTTACTCATAGTGATTTATATATAAATATCTTGAAATAAAATACTGTGTATAACAAATGATAAACAACATTAAAACGATTGTTTATCATCAACCGTAATAATTAGTATTCAGTTGTATGTCTTACTTCAAAACCACCAGTTCTAGTCCAGTCTGGATTATCTTGACCGATTTCAAACCAAGACTCTTCACCATCCCATGCTGAGTTATAGTATTCAGTCCATTCATAATCTTCTTTGATTCCAGCAAGTTCATTTCTAGTTTCTTCATCAAAGTCATCAGGAACATCATACATATCTAGGTTATTGATAAAATCTAAGAATTCTTCTTCAGAGTTTCCGGTATATCCAAGATCTCTAAATTTTTCTGGATCAAGATGAGCTGTTGTAGTGTGTTGTAAAACTGTGAATCTTTCTACTTTTCTAAGTTGGTACATAATGTTTAAAATTAATATAATATAAAGTTTCTTTTTGATATTTTTTTCCCATCAATTTGATGACCTAAACGAGATTGTCTCTCATTTTCTGTTGGTAAAAATTTGTTTCTGATAAAATCTAATTGTTGTTCCTTAGGTAAAGAGTAGACGATTTCAAAATCTGCATTGTAATAAAACATCGATTTTCTTTCTGGTCTATTAAGATATCCTCTTTCATAAACGTCTTTAATATCTTCAACTTGTAATCCAGGAGTTAAAATAACATTATTATAATCTAATTCTTCAATTTTATATCCATATTTTTCAAGCAATTCTGACAACATAGAAAGAGAGTATCCATAATAATGACTACCATCCCAAAAATAATCATTATCGTATTCAACTGTAAATTTAACACCAGCTGGTATTTTCTCATTAATCTCACTTACAATTAATTGTGGTTTATATTTTGAGAGTATTTTATCAAGAACAAAATAATCATATCCATCAATGTCAATTGTTAGATAGAAACCATCAGGCACATTATTTGATTCTAATAAATGAAGAATATTATCAACAGTTACCTTTTCTGGAGAAACAATAACATTTTTACCCATCATTTTTTGGAATTGTATAGGAAATTTTTGTGGATCACACTCAAACATTAGACCTGAGAATCCCAATTCTAATAAGACTTCTGACTGTGAGTGCTCAGTACTACAGGATGCACCAATATCAATAAAATACTTTGATTGTATCTTAGAAATATCATCTAAATGTTGTTTTACTGTAGTCATAAATAATTTTTATTTATTTTATCTAAAATTTTATTAAAAGTTCAAGTATATAAAAAAATTTAAGATAAACTATTCAATTTTTAATTGATAAAACTCTTTTATGAATATCAATAAATTATTACAAGAACGTATTTTAATTCTAGATGGTGCAATGGGCACCATGATTCAAAAATATAATCTAGAAGAACAAGATTTTAAAAACAAATGGTTTGAAGATCACACACGTTCACTATTCGGAAATAATGATCTATTATCTTTAACTAGACCAGATATAATAGAAGAAATACATTCTAAATATCTCGAAGCTGGATGTGATATAATTGAAACAAATACCTTTTCAAGTACCAGTGTTGCACAATCTGATTACGAGTTAGAAAAGTGGGTTTATAATTTAAATTACCATTCAGCTAAAATTGCTAAAAAGGTAGCACAGAAATATTCAACCGATGAAAAACCAAGATTTGTAGCTGGATCAATTGGACCAACAAATAAAACAGCATCAATATCCCCAGATGTTAATAATCCAGCTTATCGATCAATAACTTTTAATGAACTAGTAGAATCTTATAAAGAACAAGTGATTGCACTTATTGATGGTGGTGTTGATATATTACTAGTTGAAACAGTCTTTGATACGTTAAATGCAAAAGCAGCTCTTTTTGCTATACAAACGGTATTTAGTGAAAAAAACATAGAACTTCCAGTAATGATATCAGGTACTATAACTGATCAAAGTGGTAGAACTTTAATTGGTCAAACTACAGAAGCCTTTTTAATATCAGTTTCACACTTTCCACTATTAAGTATAGGTCTTAACTGTGCTCTCGGTGCTGAAATGATGAGGCCGTATCTTAAAACCTTATCTGATAAATCCACATTTTATACAAGTGCCCATCCTAATGCTGGTTTACCTAATGAATTTGGATTATACGATCAAAGTCCAAATATGATGGCAAGTTATATAGAGACTTTTCTTAAAGAAGATTTACTTAATATTGTTGGTGGTTGTTGTGGTACGACACCTGAACATATTAAGGCGATTTTTGAAGTTTCAAAAAAATATACTCCGAGAAAATGCTAAAATTATCAGGTCTAGAACCATTATTAGTAACAAAAGAAAGTAATTTTATCAATATTGGTGAGAGAACTAATGTAACTGGTTCTAAGTTATTTCTTAAATCCATACAAAATAAAGACTATGAAACTGCAATAAGAATAGCTAAAGAACAAGTAGAAGGTGGAGCTCAAATAATAGATGTCAACATGGATGAAGGTATGATTGACGGTAAATGGGAAATGACCAATTTTCTAAATTTAATAATATCTGAACCGGATATAGCAAGAGTTCCAATTATGATAGATTCTTCGAAGTGGGAAATAATTGAAGCAGGATTGTGTCAAGTTCCGGGAAAGTCCATTGTTAATTCGATTTCACTTAAAGAAGGTGAAGATGAGTTTATAAGACAGGCAAAAAAGATTAAAAAGTACGGAGCAGCAACCGTAGTTATGGCTTTTGATGAGTTAGGCCAAGCCGATAGTTTTGAAAGAAGAATTGAAATTTGTAAAAGATCCTATGATATATTAGTTAATATTGTTAATTTTCCAAAAGAAGATATAATATTCGATCCTAATATATTTCCAGTTGCAACTGGTATGGAAGAACATAATAATAATGCTTTAGACTTTTTTAAAACAACTACATGGATTCGTGAAAATTTACCTGGTGCTAGTGTTAGTGGAGGAGTTTCAAATGTTTCTTTTTCTTTTAGAGGTAATAGTAAAGTAAGAGAAGCTATGCACTCGGCATTTTTATATCATGCTATTAACCATGGAATGAATCTAGGTATAGTTAACCCAAACCTTTTAGAAGTTTATACAGAAATCGATAAAGAACTTTTAGAATTAGTTGAAGATGTTCTTCTAAACAGAAGAGATGATGCAACAGAAAGACTACTAGACTATTCAAATTCCAACAAATCTGACACTAAGAAAAAAGAACAAGATTTAAAATGGAGAACTCTCGAAGTAAATAAAAGACTTGAATGGTCTTTGGTAAAAGGCATATCAGATTTTATTGAACAAGATATTGAAGAATGTAGATTAAATTACACTAAGCCAATACAAGTTATTGAAGGTCCACTTATGGATGGTATGAATGTGGTTGGTGACTTATTTGGAAGTGGTAAGATGTTTCTTCCACAAGTTGTAAAATCTGCAAGAGTTATGAAAAAAGCTGTTTCATATTTACTACCTTATATAGAAGCAGAAAAAGATGGAAAGGTTAGTGCTAAAGCAAAGATATTATTAGCCACAGTAAAGGGTGATGTACACGATATAGGTAAAAATATAGTTTCAGTTGTTTTATCTTGTAATAACTATGAAGTTATAGATATTGGTGTAATGGTACCATTTGATAAAATTATATCAGAAGCAATAGTAAATAAGGTTGATATAATTGGATTAAGTGGATTGATAACACCATCTCTAGATGAGATGATTACAGTGGCTAAAGAATTAGAAAAATCAAACTTATCACTACCTCTTTTAATTGGTGGGGCCACTACATCTAAAGTTCACACAGCAGTTAAGATATCTGAACATTATAAAAAAGGACAAGTAGTACACGTATTAGATGCCTCAAGAGCGGTAACAGTTGTTGAGAAATTACTTGGAAATGATAAATCAAGTTATATAGATTCCATAAAAGAGGAATATAGTAAAGTAAGACTTAATCATAAAGAACATCAAAGTTCTAAACAATTAATCTCTCTAGAAGAAGCTAGAAAAAATAAACTAGTTTTAGACTTTAGTAATATATCTAAACCTAGAAATATTGGTATAACTAAATTTGATAATTTCAATCTAGAAGAATTAGTAGATTATATAGATTGGACCCCATTTTTTCATACTTGGGAACTATATGGTAGATTCCCTAAGATATTTGAAGATGAAGTAGTAGGATTAGAGGCAAAGAAACTTTATGATGATGCAAGAACTATGTTGAAGACAATCATAGATGAAAAGTGGTTAGAATGTAAAGCTGTTGTAGGTATATTCCCTGCTAAATCACAAAATGATGATATTATAATCTATAAAGATGAAGAAAGAAGTGAGATATTAAATATTCAACATTCTTTAAGGCAACAAACTAAAAAAACTACTGGTCAACCAAATTTAGCTCTTTCTGACTTCATATCACCAAATGGTGATGATTATATTGGTGGATTTGTAGTTACTTCAGGTATAGGTATAGAAAAGTGGATTAAGAAATTTGAAAATAATAATGATGATTATAGTTCTATACTTTTGAAATCACTTGCTGATAGACTAGCTGAAGCTTTTGCTGAGTGTATGCATGAAATAGTTAGAAAAGAAATATGGGGTTATTCTAATGAGAATTTATCAAACGAGGAACTAATAAATGAGTCATATATTGGAATACGACCAGCTCCTGGATATCCAGCTTGTCCAGATCACACAGAAAAATTAGGATTATTTAAGTTATTAAATGCCACCGAAAATACTGGAGTCTCATTAACAGAAAATTTAGCTATGTATCCAGTTTCATCAGTATCTGGATGGTATTTTGCTAGTCCTGATTCAAAATATTTTGGTTTAGGTAAAATAACTGATGAACAGGTTTTAGACCTATCTAAGAGAAAAAATATACCATTTGATGAGATGAAAAGATGGCTTCAAAGTGTTATGATAGATAATTAATCATTATCACAATCACAAAAAACATCCACACATCTATTTCATAAAAATAATATGAAATTAAAACATGTGATTAAATCGCAACAATTTGATAGAGACCTTTTAACTGAAATTTTCAATACCTCACAACAAATGGAATCAGTCTTTGAAAATGGTCAGTCAAAACTACTTAGTGGGAAAATCCTAGCCTCTCTATTCTACGAACCATCCACCAGAACCCGATTATCTTTTGAATCCGCTATGATGAGATTAGGAGGTAGAATAATAACCACTGAAAATGCAAAAGAATTCTCTTCTGCAGCAAAAGGTGAAAATATTGAAGATACAATCAGAGTCGTTCAATCATATGCAGATGCAATCGTGATTAGACACCATGAATCTGGTACAGCCGAAAAAGCAAGTCTATTTTCAGATATTCCAATTATTAATGCCGGTGATGGTCCAGGTCAACACCCAACACAAGCACTTACTGACCTTTATACTATTCAAAAAGAATTAGGCACAATAGACGATATTTCTATTGCTATGGTCGGTGACCTACAAAATGGCAGAACAGTTCGCTCACTTTGCTACCTCTTATCAAAATATAAAAATATTAAAGTCTACTTTGTATCACCTGATGTAGTTAAAATGAGAGATGATATTAAAGACTATTTGACTAAATATAGAGTATCATTCACTGAAGAGTCTAATCTATTAGAAGTGGCTAAAAAGGTAGATGTTATTTACCAAACAAGAATACAAAAAGAACGATTTTCAAATAATCCTGAAGACTTCGAAAAAGCTATAGGTAAATATATTATAGATGAATCAGTTCTTAATGTGATGAAAGACAAATCTATTATTATGCATCCTTTACCAAGATTGAATGAAATATCAAATAAAGTAGATTCTGACCCAAGAGCAGCTTATTTCAGACAGGCTAAAAATGCTATTTATGTTAGAGGAGCCCTTTTAAAACATCTATTAACATAATAACTAAATATAGAATGACAAAAGGTTATTTAAACATCGGATCTTCAAGTAAAGACGAAGCAAAAGAAAAAGTTGGTATACAATTACATTTAAAGAATAAACCAAATTTTATAAGGAGGTTTTTCTATTGGTTTTGCTTCAAGATTTATTGGATTGATGAAGATATGGAAGAAGTAAATAAGAAAATTAAAAAAAATGACATTTAGAGATTACATTATTCAAGAAAGAAGTTTAGAGTTTTATCAAATATGTATGTTTGATTGTATTAGATTTGGATGTAAAATTGAAGAATATTTATCTAATACATACACCGAGTGGAATATTTTATACAACTCAAAATAATTTAGGGGTTTAATATATAAACTAAAATAATAAACGAGTATGAAAGATTCAAAACACATAAGGAGATTTAACGAGTCAGATGAAAACTTGAATAGTGAACTCTCGAAGGACACTTCTTCGAGTATATCTGATGTTAGTGCTAGTGAAATAAATGAACTTTTTGGAGTTGATGGTTCAGTTAATGTCAAAATAGAAGGACATGGTCCAATAAGAGAAGTGGTTCTTGATATTTTAAGAAAATCTCTTAAAGGTTTAAATGGTGATGTAAATCTATATTTTGGAGACGAAAAAGTTCATTTGTGATTGGAATCCAATAGCTGAACATAATATTGGAATTAGTAGTAGATCTAAATCGGAGGGAAATTAAATTACATATATTTGCTGTTATGTTCTCGTTTTAATGGAACATAACGTCCGATGATAAACAATCGTTTTAATGTTATTTATCATTTGTTAGGTTTAGTTGAATTATTGTTTTACCTTTGAAAAAAAATATAGAATAAACTTTTAATTGAATATAACGATTAGGTATATGTTTCAGTTTATGTGATATTGTATTAATTAATAATATATGATTAAAGAAGAAATAAAAGAAGAAGGATTCTCTATAAGTAGAGAGAATGACCCAAATGCAAAAACAATAATAGTTAAACCAGGTCTAGTTACAAGACTTAACAAGAGTTATGATAACCTACATCCACTTATTCAACTCTTAATACTGATGATATTTGTAGGTTCCCAGATGATATTTACCTCGGTATTTGGAAATATTGGTTATGTTTACTGGGCTATATTAATGTTACTACTAACGTTATTTAGAATGATTCCACTCTTTAAATGATTTATTTCTTGGTAATATCTTGTCAGAAAAATAAAGATAAACTTCTCTATCATAGAGATTTTATTAAACAAAACTGGCAAGAAATGGCAAAAAATGATATAAGATTTGTCTTTGTTATGGGTGGAAAACCAGACCACTCAATACCAGGTGTTATATTTCTTGATTGTGAAGATACCTATGAACATCTACCTAAGAAAGTCTATCAAGGATTCAAATACATTGTAGATAATAAACCAGACGTAGAAGCAATTGTAAAAATTGATGATGACGTTCAGATGAACGACTATTGTATCAAAATGGCTAGATACCTTAGTTGGATTCCATATTGGGGAGTAAAATTAGGTCACCTATTTGAAGAAAATACGGTCTATGTAGAATACTATAGTAGATTCTCTAAACCACACCTTCCGATGATACCTTTGAAAAAGTGTATACATGCACTTGGTTATACCTACTGTTTAAATAAAACATCTATTGAAATTATTTTAAATAATAGGGAAGAAATGTATAAGGGATATCATGAAGATGCAATGGTTGGTAGAATATTAAATAATCATAATATCTTTCCAGTTGATATGGGATTTAAATTAAGAGATCATTTTAGACTTTAAAAGGTCTTATACTTCTTAACTATATTCATCATTCCAACATTTAACTTACGTCCAATTTCGTTTAGCTTAGACATATCGAGATCACTTGATGATATTTCACCCTTTCGTAATTTATCTAACTGACTAATAGCATCAATCTCATCAAGTGATAGTTGATCAATATAAGATAAAATATCATTTTTTATCTCCTGTTCTTGTCCGGATATGACTAGAGGTGCTTTGAAATTTTTAGAGAAATCAGCCTTTATCTTATCTCTTTTAGATTCTTCAGTATTTTCCATAGTAATTATCTTATTTTATTACATTTATATATTATATAACACTCTTTTTTAATCAAAATCCACTGTCTATACATACAAGAATAATTTTGAAAAACAAATATATAAATAGAATGAAATACTTAAAACATTTTGAATCTTTAACTAGTGATAATGATAAGTGGATAGAACTATCTGAAATACTAAAATCTAGAGTATTTGATGATTTTAATGTACTATCGAAAACAGATGAGGAGTTTAATGATGAATCTCCAGCAATAACTCATAAATTCTGGGCTTTTCAAACTAGTTCTGGAATGAAAAACCTACAAGAGTTAGAGAGTTTTAAAAAACATTTCGGTCAAGACAAATCTATAAACCATATAACCGTATACAGTATACCAGATAGTGAAAAAGATGAGTTTTTAAATTCTTTAGAATCTATAAAAGGTTTAGTAGAAGATTTTACAGGAAAAGCTTTAGTTATTGGAGATGTAGAAGAAGTAGTTGATGGTGAATGGCATATATGGGATGTCGTTATTAACCTGAAATAAAGTTTTGTTTTTAAACGACTAAGCTAATAGTTACAATCATAGGACATAATATATACTCTATGAAACATCTAAAACTGTGGGAGAATTTCGAACATTCTGACCTTAACAGTAAGTATATCGAACTAGCTCATATATTACAATCTGAAGTATTTGATGAGTTTGATGTTAAGTCAAAAACCGATGAACAGTTTCAGGATAATGATGTTGATTTCCACGAACCACTGACACATAAATTCTGGGCATTTAGAGTTAAAGACAATAAGTTTGGTAAAACTATTGCTAACTTGCAAGAAATAGAGGATAATCATTTAAAAATTGAATATATTAATGCCTTTGGTATACCAGAAGTAGAGAAAGATAAATTTCTAGAAAAAATAGAATCTATTAGTGGATTAGTAGAAGATTTTCTTGGATTGCAATTAGTAACATCTGATGAGTATTGGAGCCAAGGCCTTTATGATATAATTATTGATGTATCTGGTAAAGGTAATAAAAAAGATGATAATTATTTCTAATTCATAGTCTGTTTTTTTAAAAAACAAATTAGTGCAAAGTTAAGGACAAATTTTTTAATAAACAAGTATATCTTGTTATAAAATCGATTTCTCTTTAATTTCATCATCCTTCTCATAGAATTCTATGATGATTAAATCACCTTTAAATCCATAGTTCATTATATTACCTTGTTGATATTTTAATTCTTCTTCTACCCATTTTTTAAATTCTTCTAAATTTTCTATGTTTATTTCATGATGTTTTCTGTTGATCGTTATAGGGTTATCACCATCACCTACAAGTATTATTTTATATTCATAATCCACCATATACTTCATAATATCTTCTAGATATTGAATTAGTGTATTATTTATCTTACCACCTTTTTTATTTATAACTATATCATCCCAGTCAAATTCATCTAATGGTTCGAGAATGACTTTGCAGGAATATTCATCTTCATTATACTTTTCAGTGTTTGTGAAAACATTTACACTCCAATTTCCTTCGTCTTTTAGGTCCAGAGCCAAGTCTTTAAGGTGTTCAGAGTCTTCATCTATATTAAATGATTCAAATTTTTTTAAGTATTTCATATTTTTATATATTATAAATAATTTAGAAATAAACTGGTACCTGAAATTGCTGATGATATCAAAAAAATTTAACAAATTACATTTGGTAGATTAGAAAAGTGAATGTATATTCGTCAGATCACAAACATACAAAGGAGGTGAGCAATGAGTAGAGAACAGATTATTGATGAGGTATATGAGAATTATGTGAAATCTTTTTTTAAGGGTGAATTGAAAAAAAACTACGAAGGAGGTGGATATGATATTGATGACTACTACTATTCAATTATAGATGTTCAACACCTTTTAGGGTGGCCTCAAG